>Ga0255098_1000349_pt1 | contig 13506 bp, 14 predicted proteins | sample Colum_Atlam_RepC_2_FD_188440 | JGI IMG/M metagenome (GOLD analysis project Ga0255098, IMG submission 188440) | Freshwater microbial communities from Columbia River, Oregon, United States - Colum_Atlam_RepC_8d | ecosystem: Environmental > Aquatic > Freshwater > River | place: USA: Oregon... | reverse complement strand
AATTCATTTGGATTTAAATTTATCATAACTTTTAAGACATAAAAAAAGCCTCAAATGAGGCTTTATAATTTTACAATTCTTTAAAAATCGTATGCATTAATCGTTTTTTATCGTTAATACTTTCTTCTAAAGAAATCATTGTTTCAGTTCTATACACACCTTCTATATCATCAATCATAAAAATAACCTCTTTAGCGTGTTTAGTATCTTTTGCTCTAATTTTACAAAAAATATTAAATTTACCTGTAGTTACATGAGCAACTGTTACAAACGGAATTTGATTAATACGCTCTAAAACAAATTTAGTTTGAGAGGTATTGTGCAAGAAAACACCAACATAAGCAATAAAAGAATAACCTAATTTTTCATAATCTAACGTTAATGAAGAACCTTGGATAATTCCTGCATCTTCCATTTTCTTTACTCTAACATGAACAGTTCCAGCAGAAATTAATAATTTTTTCGCAATATCTGTAAAAGGAATTCTCGTATTATCAATCAACATGTCCAAAATTTGATGATCTACTTCATCTAAACGAAATTTACTCATAAATACTTATAATAATTGTTAATTTTTTTTTTTTATTCAAATATAAAGCAAGTTTATTAAATAATTTTCACGCCATTGTTAAATTCTGTTAAATTATCAATAAAAAATTCAGTTTTATCTCCTAGAACAGGATAATTAACTCCATTCGAAGAAAATAAACCGTTAGCACAATCATATTCTAAATGTCCTTTAAAACCTTGCAAACCATCCACTTTAACTATAGTTGCAATAAATTTTAACTGACCATCATGCACTGCTTCAGTATATTGAGCTGCAAAGTTAATTATTTTTTCTTCACTATTATCAATAATTTTGACATTTTTATAAATAAAATCATAAAAACATTTGTTATTTTGAGGAATATTCAAATATTTCATCATTTCTTTATCAACTATAACGTTATCGTAATTAACTCCAAATGAACTCAAAAGCGCTATAAAAATAAATTTACGCACTTGATCTCTAGAATAATCATTCTGATAATGTCCAGCTTCAAAAAGAATTGTAGGGGTGTTTTGTGTTGTAAAATAATCTCCTGTACAATTTACATTATAACTATCATCAAATCTACCTACTTGATTGGGAATATAATGTTGCAATACAGCATTCATCTTGTTGATTATTGCAATTGATTTTAATCGTACCTCATTATATGTTCTAGAATCATTAAATGCGGGTGAAAGAAACGAAACTGTAGCCGGTAATTCATATACATCCGTACTAAATATTGTTCTTTGATCATGTAAATTATAACAATAATCAGGTTTGAATTCCTCATAAATAGCATGCAATACTTCCATTTCTGGCTGAGTTACATTTAAAGCATCCCTATTTAAGTCTACCGAGTTAGCATTTTCTCTTGTATATAAAAACGCACCATCCGGATTTAACATCGGAATACATACTAATGTATATTCATTTTTTATTCGTGTAGCTTCAACTTCATTTGATAATAAGAATTTAATAAAATCAAATAGTCCTTTTGTTGTAGTTGATTCGTTTCCGTGCATTTGTGACCACATTAATATTTTAGTCTTTCCTGTTCCAATTTTAATTTTATGTATACTTCTTTTTTGAACAGATTTTCCAATTTCTGTAATCTCTAAATGAGATTTTAATTCATCTAGTATTGGAAGAATTGTATCTAAATGAATATACTTTCCTTTTAATTCTTGCTCTAAATATTTTGTGGCTAATTGTAAATAATCCATAGTTTTATTTTGATTTACAAATGTAAACAAGTTTAAAATTACATTTGTAAACAAGTCATTGATAGTTAAATTTTACTTTTGTAAACTTAGTTATTTGATTTAGTTATTACTCATAAGCACTCATGTTTACATTATTAACAGAGTATTTAAATACATCTTAAATAATTGTAAATCAAAAATATAATTATTATTATATGAATTAAAACATTATGTATATGTGTTAAATTTACAACTGTAAACTTGTATTTTTGATTGTATTTGTTTACATTTGTAATATGATTACATTCAAACCTATTTACAATGGTAAACATAGATGATTTTATTAAACGTTTAGAAACAATACTTGATTATTATAATTTAACAGCTTCAAGTTTTGCTGATAAAATTAATGTGCAACGCTCTAGTTTGTCTCACCTCCTATCTGGCAGAAACAAACCAAGTTTAGATTTCATCATTAAAGTAATAGATGTTTTCCCCGAAGTTGATTTATACTGGATTCTAAATGGAAAAGGTGTTTTTCCAAAATCTGAAAACACTTCTATTCCATTGGAAGCATCAGAAAAAAGGAATCAAAGCATTCCCTTAATTGAATCTTCTTCACCAGAACCTGATTTGTTTTCAATTGTAACAAATGCGAATACTCCTATTTATATAGAAAAGAATAGCGTAGAATCCATTAAAACAGAAAATAATTCCTCTGAAGAAATTGAACGCATTGTGGTGTTTTTTAAAAATGGAACTTTTAAAAATTATAAGCCATAAAAAAAGCTCTTGAAAGTTCAAAAGCTTTAATAAATTATTATTTAAAAAGTGTTTAATTTTTACTTTGCGGAGTATAACTCAAATGCGGAACTTTACCTATAACTCCCTCATAGTATGATTCTAAAATTTTGATATCGGCTTCAATATCGCCTGTAGGATAAAAAGGCTCATGATAAACAACTTGTTTCTTTCCATAATCAAACGCAACGGGTACAATTGGAACATTTGCTTTTAAAGCCATATAATAAAAACCTGTTTTCCATTCGGTTACTTTTTTTCGAGTTCCTTCAGGCGCAATAGCTAATCTAAAAATTTCTTTTTCTTGAAATATTTTAGCAATTGTATCTACTTTGTTTTCGTTTTTTTGACGATTTAATGGTGTTCCGCCTGTCCAAGTAAAGAAATAATTAAATGGAAATACAAATAATTCTTTTTTTGCTACATAATTAATTTCAATATTTAATATAGCTCTCGAAAATATTCCTAGAAAAAAATCATACCAGCTTGTATGTGGAACGGCAATAATAATACACTTTTTTACAACTGGAGTAATTGTTCCAACTACTTTCCAACCAAAAATTTTACAGAAAATAAATTTGTATATAATTTGTTTCATAGGATTGAATTTGATGCAAAAATAAAATTATATTTACGATTACAAACAAAGTTACATGATTAAGCGCTTATTGAGTTTTTTACTTCCTGTAAAAATTCATCAAAAAAAATCGGTTTATAGTAAAAATCTTGAGGTTACTTGGAATAATGGTTATTTGGTTTTAGATTCTGAAAATACTAATTATTCGTATGGAAGTTTACAAAGGGTTTTGAAAAAAGGATTAAAATATATTGGTTATGAAAGAATTAGAGGATTTCAATCTATTTTAGTGCTAGGTGTTGCTGGTGGAAGTGTAATTGAAACTTTAAAAAAAGAAATTAAATTTGATGGGATAATTACGGGTGTAGAAATTGATCCTGTTGTAGTAGAATTGGCAACAAAATATTTTGGATTGGGAAAATATAATAATGTTTCAATTGTTATTGATGATGCCTTTGAGTTTGCTTTGAAGACCAAAGAAAAATATGATTTAATTATTATAGATGTTTTTCAAGATACTACGATGCCTAATTTTTTATTTGAAGATTTTTTTATCAATAGAATTAATTTTTTACTTAATGTAAACGGTTTTATCTTATTCAATACTATGCTTTTAACCAAAAATGATACTGAAAGAAATTTTGCTTATAGAAATAAATTTGACAGTAATTATTCTGTTCGATTATATCCCAAAATTGAAGACCACAACGAATTATTTACAATAAAAAAAATAACCTGATGAACTTTTTTGAAAAATTATTAGTGGGTAATGTTGGACACAATTATGTTCCAAAATATAATTCTATTCAAAAACGAATTCTAAATATAAAATCTATTTGGAATAATGATCATCAAGATGATAACGGAATTGAAAAATTAGTTCGTTTGTTTTTATCTTCATCTCAACTGTTATTTCCTGGTATTTACATAAAATACTTTGTAGGCAAAATTGGTTATGAATATCAGGATTTAGCGATAGATTTATATGTCTTAGCTAAAGTTATATTCCCTTTTTTAATTCTTATGAATGGTTGGCAAAGTAATGATTACATCATTTGGATATTGGTTTTTGTCTTATTAGAAACTGTATTGTATATCCCTACATTAATTTTTGCTTCTGATTTATTTTCGAGACCTCGTTCCTACAAACGTTCGATGCTTCTTCTTTTCTTTAATTACATTGAAATAGTGGTTTCTTTCGCGGTTTTATATACGCTTGGTGAAAATATGAACAAACCTTTCGAACATTGGTTTGATTCAGTGTATTTTAGTGTAATTAGTTCTAATTCAATTGGCTATGGCGATTATTATCCTGTAACCACTTTTGGTAAAATTTTAGTTAGCTTACAAGCTATGTTCTTTTTATCATTTGTGATTTTATTCTTGAATTTCTTTTCAACAAAAATAAAAAGTAAAGGATATTTTGATGATGATGTCTAATTATTTAATAAAATTCTAGCTTTCTCTAAATCTTCTGGCGTGTCAATTCCAATACTACCATGAGTTGTTTCTACCATCTTAATACGTTTTCCATATTCTAAATAGCGAAGTTGTTCTAATTTTTCCGATGCTTCTAACGATAACATAGGTAAACGATAAAAATCCATCAAAGCTTCTTTTCTAAAAGCGTAAATTCCGATGTGTTTCATGTAACGAACACCTACATTTTCTTCCCTTGGGAATGGAATCACTGAACGTGAAAAGTATAAGGCAAAACCTTGTTGATCTGTAATCACTTTTACATTATTCGGATTATTAATATCTTCTTTATCTGTAATTTGAAACATCAACGAACCTAAATCAACTTTCTTTTCAGTATCTTTTTTAAATACTTCGATTAATTCTTCTAAAGGTTTTTTATTGATAAAAGGTTCATCACCTTGCACGTTAATTACGACATCAACATCCATATTTTCAACAGCTTCTGCAATTCTATCGCTTCCACTTTCATGTTCTTTTACTGACATGAAGGCTTTTCCTCCATTTGAAATAATTTCATTGTAAACCAAATCAGAGTCCGTAACCACAAAAACATCATCAAACAAATTGGTTGAAATAGCCGCTTCATAGGTTCTAAGAATGACCGTTTTACCTCCCAAATCTTGCATTAACTTTGCAGGGAAACGAGTGGAAGCATATCGAGCAGGAATTACAGCTATTATTTTCATGGTTGATTTATTTTGATTACAAAAGTATTAATTTTCGAAAAACTCATCTTTAAATCCGATTAAATATAATTTTTCTTCGGCACGTGTGATGGCGGTGTATAACCATCGAACATAATCAACATCGATTCCATCAGGTAAATAAGGTTGTTCGATAAAAACAGTTTTCCATTGTCCACCTTGCGATTTATGACACGTTATGGCATAAGAAAATTTCACCTGAAGTGCATTGAAATAAGGATTTTCTTTTACTTTCTGCAATTTTTTATATTGCTGGCGTTCTTCTTCATAATCTAATAAAACTTCTTGGTATAACTTATTAGATTCTTCGTATGTCAACGAAGGTGATTCACTCATAATGGTATCTAACATCAAAACTGTATCAAACGGAATTTGATTTGGATAATCTACCATTCTAATTTTCACAGTAGCGAATTTGAATCCGTATAATTCTTGAATTTTTCTGATTTCTAAAATTTCAATGATATCACCATTGGCAATAAACCCTGCTTCTGATTCTTCTTTTAACCAGAAATAGTTGTTTTTGACCACCATCATATAATCTCCAGTTGAAATTTCACTTTCTTTAGATAAAATAGAAGTTCTGATTTGTTGATTGTATTGATTGGCTCTTTTATTTGAACGCAAAATAAAAACAGTATCTTCTATGCTATAATTATCATACGCTTGATGAATAGCGTCTTGAATATCATAGCCATCTTGCAAGCGAACGATGTCTTTAAATCCATTTAATTTGAATTTAAACGTGTCTATAAAATGGGAATTTAATAATTCTCGTAATTCGGTAGCATTAAATAAAATTCCAGAATGTTCCGCTTGACGCATGACTTCATCTAATTCAATATGATGTACATTTTTTTGATAGTGTAGCGAAAGTGAATTAATATCCAAAGCGGGGCTTATGCTCATATTAACTGGAGGTAGCTGTGCGGTATCACCTATTAATAATAATTTACAATTTTTTCCCGCATCCACATAAAAAAATAAATCATCTAATAAAGACCCATTTTCATATAATTTAGAATCTTGATTGGTGTCAGAAATCATAGAGGACTCATCCACGATGAAAAGAGTGTTTTTAAATTTATTTTGTTGCAAGGTAAAACTAACACCACCCGTTTTGTTTTTTTTGGGAAAATAGATTCTTTTGTGAATTGTATGTGCAGGCTTACCTGAGTAATTACTTATAACTTTTGCTGCTCTCCCTGTTGGAGCCAAAAGTACAGCTTTCATATCAACATCGCTTATATTATTAATTACTGAAGAAATTATGGTTGTTTTACCTGTTCCGGCATAACCTTTGAGAACAAAAATTGAATCCGAAGTTGAATTCAAAAGAAAATCTGAAATTTTCTGAAAAAAAACATCTTGTTTTAGAGTAGGTTGATGCGGAAAATTTTCTCGTAATAATTTGTAAAACAGCTTATAAGTCATAAAAAAAGATTTGGCCAATATTATTTTTTCAAATATACAGATGATTTTTACAAGAAATTCTTTTGAGAAGAAAAAAAAATTGTAGATTTGCGTACCTATTTAACTAAAAATAAATTAATCAAATGTTAGAAATTGCTATTTATTTAGTCGTATTAATTGTTTTAATCTTAGTAATGGTTAAACTAATTGATAAATTTGTTACCCCAGGAAACAAAATGATTTTCACTCTATTATTATGGGGAATTTCCTTATTTCTTGGTTATTTAATTTATGCATCTATAATGAAACCTATAGAGTTCATGCATGAAAAAGAAGCGCGATATGAAACGGCTGTAAAGACCATGTTAGATATCAAAAAATTACAAACTGGTTACAAATCAGTTAATGGAAAATTTGCAGACACCTATGAAGAATTGATTCAATTTGTTGAAAACGGACAATTTGAAATTATTTCAAGAAGAGATACTGCTGTAATTGATGCTGCTAAAAATGCTGCATTTGGTATTAAAGTTGGTGCTGACGGTGTTGGTGGATTTTTTAAAGACGAGGTTATCATTACTAAATTAGGTTCAGTTTCTGTAAAAGACTCTTTATTTAAAAATTCTAATCGTTACAAAAAATTAAACATAGTAAAAGTTGGTGATGTTGAAGTTCCTGTAGTAATGAAAACTGGAGTTGTTTCTAGAAATGACATGAATATTTCAGTATTCCAAGCTATTATTGATAAAAATGCTTTATTAAAAGATTTAGATCAAGAATTGGTTAAACAAGAAAATAAAGTAGAATCTATTGACGAAATCAATGGTCCTCAAATTATTTTAGGTTCACTAGAAGAAGTAACTCTTACTGGAAACTGGCCAAAAAAATATGGTAATAACGAATAACGACATTACTCAAAAAACATATAAAAAGTTGTCCATTCAGGTTTCCTTGAGTGGACTTTCTTTTTGTGTCTTTGATTTAATTTCAAATAAAGTAATTACTACAAACTCAATTACTTTTGAAAAAAACAGAGTCGTTGAAGAACAATTGTGGCGAACTTTTGTAGATTATCCTATCCTAACTAAATCATATGATGAAATTATGATTGTTCATGATAATAATCTAAACACTTTTGTGCCTACTTCTCTATTTGATGTAAATTTTTTAGCTAGTTACCTACAATATAATACTAAAGTTTTTGAAACTGATTATTTTACCTCAGATGTTATTTTTCCTTATGAAATAAATAATATTTATGTTCCTTTTGTGAATATTAATAATTTCCTGTTAGATCAATTCGAAACTTTTGAATATCAAAATTCGAATTCTATTTTAGTAAAACAGTTACTTAATTATTCTAAAAATAACGATGAAAAGCAAGTTTTTGTCCATCTTCAAAAGGAATATTTTGAAATAGTTGTAGTTAGAAATCAACAATTGATTCTTTTTAATTCATTTCAATACAACACCCCAGAAGATTTTATTTATTACCTTCTTTTCACTTGTGAACAACTACAATTAAATCCAGAAACCATTTGGGTTCATATGTTAGGAAGTTGTTCCGAAGATGATGATTATTTTAAAATTGCCTTTAAATACATAAGAAATTGCACTTTATTAGAGGTAACTAACAAGGCTTCTTTGATAGATATTACTCCAACTGCTTTAAGAAATCACTTTATATTATACAATTCATGAGAATTATCTCCGGAAAACACAAAGGACGTAGATTAGTTGCACCTAAAAATTTACCTGTTCGTCCAACAACCGATATGTGTAAAGAATCATTATTTAATATTTTAAATAATTATTTTAATTTACATGGATTAAAAGTACTCGATTTATTCGCTGGAACGGGTAATATTAGTTACGAGTTTGCTTCTCGTGGTGCGGGTCCCATTACAAGTGTTGATGGTGATATGGGATGCGTAAATTTCATCAAAAAAACGGCAACGGAATTAGATTTAGATATCAGCGTTATTAAAAGTGATGTGTTTAAATTCTTGGAAAAAAGTAAAGCGAGTTATGATATTATTTTTGCTGATCCACCTTATGATTTAGGTCAGGAAAATTTTGAAAAAATTATTCAACTTATTTTTGAAAACGAAATTTTAGACGAAGAAGGCATGTTGATTGTTGAACATTCCAAGCATACTAAACTAGAACACCTAACAAATTTCTCATTCTCTAAAAGTTATGGTGGTTCTGTATTTTCTTTTTACGAATTTGAAAGTGACGAAGAAGAAGATATTGAAGAGGAAGACGAAGGATAAAATCTTCAAAAATAAAAAAGCAGACCTATAAGCCGGATTCTGTCCCCAATAAATCGGAGCCTTATCATTTATCTAGACTAAACATTACTGCTTAGCTCAAGCTGTCTACCCTTCAACATCGGACGAGTCGCCCTTATTCTGATTACTCAGAAACTGCTGATATACTTGACATTTCACCGCATAGAGTTTACCTGGTTTCACTACAGCATTATCTGTACATACTTTCTGTTGCACTGGTCCTCATTCGCTTTAACGAACGGACGGGCGTTACCCGCTATGCTACTCTTTGGTGTCCGGACTTTCCTCCCATGCATTCACACGGACGATAAGGCGGTCTGCGGTGCAAATGTACCAATTACGAATTAAAAATTACGAATTAATATCAACTTTTAAACATTTAAACTTTAAAACATTTAAACTTTTACTTACATTTGTGATTCAATAGAATTTATGGAACAATTTATAGTATCAGCTCGTAAATACCGTCCGCAAACATTTAAAGATGTTGTGGGACAACAGGCTATTACCAATACTTTGTTGAATGCTATAGAAACCAATCACTTAGCACAAGCTTTATTGTTTACTGGACCTCGTGGTGTGGGAAAAACAACTTGTGCCCGTATTTTAGCTCGAAAAATTAATCAAGAAGGTTATGATGATCCTTACGAAGATTTTTCGTTTAATGTTTTTGAATTAGATGCCGCTTCAAACAATGGTGTAGATGACATTAGAAGTATTATTGACCAAGTGAGAATACCTCCGCAAACTGGAAAATATAAAGTTTATATTATTGACGAGGTGCACATGCTTTCGCAAGCTGCTTTTAATGCTTTCCTTAAAACATTAGAAGAACCGCCTAAACATGCTATTTTTATTTTAGCGACTACGGAGAAGCATAAAATTATTCCAACGATTTTATCGCGTTGTCAAATATTTGATTTCAAAAGAATTACGGTTAAAGATGCCAAAGAACATTTAGCTGAAATAGCAAATGAACAAGGGGTTGCTTTTGAAGATGACGCCCTACACATTATTGCTCAAAAGGCAGATGGTGCAATGCGTGATGCTTTGTCAATTTTTGACAGAGTGGTTTCGTATTGTGGAAAAAACCTAACCAGACAAGCCGTTACCGAAAATTTAAACGTATTAGATTTTGAATATTACATCCGAATTACTGACTTAATATTAGAAAATAAAATTCCCGATTTATTAGTTGCTTACAATGATATTTTAGCAAAAGGTTTTGATGGTCATCATTTTATTGCCGGTTTAGCTTCGCATTTTAGAGATTTATTAGTCTGTAAAAATCCTGCTACTTTATCGCTGTTAGAAGCTGGAGAACAAGCACAAGCCTTATACTCAGCCCAATCACACAAAGCAATGTACGATTTCTTGATAAAAGGAATTGAATTGGCAAATGAATGCGATTTAAAATTTAAAGTCAGTCAAAATCAACGACTCTTAGTTGAACTTTGTTTGATGCAATTAGCCTCTATCACTTTTGATGGAGAAAAAAAAAAGTAGCTAAATTTATTATTCCGGCTACTTATTACAAGAACAACTCCTACTCTATTACTGAAGTTCCATCGGTTAAAGTTCAAATTCCAACGGAGGAATCAAAACCTATTGTTGTTGATGAAACTGTTGTAAACGAACCTATAATTACTGAAACTCAGGTAACACAAAAAGAAGTAGCAACTCCAATTGTTCCAGAAATTCCAAAACCAGTTCTTACCAATTTAAATCAGACAGGAACTAAAGTTTCTGCACTATCTTTAGCGAGTATAAAGGCTAAAAAAGACTTAGAAGCCCAACAAAATCAGCACCAAAAACACAAAGAAGAATTACCTTCGGAAGTATTTAATGAAACTGACATGTTGTTGCAATGGAATAAGTTTGCTCAAAAAATGACAGATGCAGGTAAACGCTTGATGGCAACTTACATGCAAATGAACGATCCTACACTAAGCGGCACAACCATTACTTTAGAACTTCCTAATCAAAGCACAAAAGAAGAGTTTTTATCAGGTTGCCATGAATTAATAGGCTATTTAAGAGGAAAATTACACAATCACGATATTACCATTGAAGTAATTGTAAATGAAACGGTTGAAAACAAATACGCCTTCACACCACAAGAAAAATTTGAACGATTAAAACAAATCAATCCTACAATTGAATTGTTGCGAAAAACTTTTGATTTGGATGTGTAGTTTTTATATCTTCCCATAATACATCGCTTTCACGATACCATCTGATAATCCAATTTTTGGCACGTAAATATGTCGTGCGCCGCTCCATTTCATTGCGTTTAGATAGATTCTTGTGGCAGGAATAATTACATCGGCACGGTCTGGATTTAATCCTAAATCAGCAATGCGTTGTTCGTATGTCATACTGTTCAATTTTTGATATTGCGATTGCACATACATGTATGACAGCGGTTTGTCTTGGTTTTTCTCAGATAACTTAAATAATTTATTAATGTTTCCACCTGAACCAATTAGAGTAATATTTTCGAATGGTTCTACATTGGCTTTAATCCATTTTTCCATTTCTTGCCAAACGATATCATTCACCATTTCATTTAACAAACGAACCGTTCCGTTTTTAAATGATTTAGAGGCAATAATATTTCCTTCAAAAAACAAAGAAAATTCGGTACTACCACCACCTACATCAACATATAAATAGGCTTTATCAGAAGTAATAAATTGTTTTAAATCGGAAGCTGCAATAATGGCTGCTTCTTTTTTTCCATCAATGATATCAATTTTAATATCGGCTTTTTTCTTGATAATTTCTATAACTTCCTTTCCGTTATAGGCTTCTCTCATAGCAGAAGTGGCACAAGCACGATATTGTTCTACTTTATGAACTTTCATTAACAATTTAAAAGCTTTCATAGCATCAACCATTCGGTCGATATTTTCTTCTGAAATTTCGCCAACGGTAAACGCATCTTGCCCCAAACGAATAGGAACACGCACTAAGGAACTTTTATTAAACTGTGTTTTGCAACCTTCTTGCTCTACAATATTAGTTACCAAAAGCCTCATGGCATTGGAACCAATATCAATAGCCGCATATTTTTTAATTGTAATCATTTATTTTAAATTATTGCAGTTCTTCTGCAATTACGTCTAATTTGTTTTGATAATAATTGTACATTTCCAATTGCGCTCTAAATGGTTTCTCATCGCCGCGATTTCTATATAGATTTTGTAATTCTGCTGAATGAATTCTTGCTTTTACATTCGCTTTCCAACCAATTTCAAAAGTTTCAATCAATTCCTTTTTAATATCTTTATCATAAATTGGACAGGTTACCTCTACCCTTGCATCTAGGTTACGCGTCATAAAGTCTGCTGATGAAATAAAAACTTCTGGATTGCCTGCATTTCCGAAAATATAAATTCGTGAATGTTCTAAATAATTATCCACAATACTAATCGCTTCAATGTTTTCGCTCAATCCTTTTACGCCAGGAATCAAACAACAAATACCTCTAATAATTAACTGAACTTTTACTCCCGCTTTACTTGCTTCGTAAAGTTTATCAGTCATTTTAAAATCGGATATACTGTTCATTTTTAGTTTTATATAGGCTTCTCTTCCAGAAAGAGCATTTAAAATCTCTCGATCTATCAACTTATTAAAACGACTTCTAGTATAATGTGGTGAAACTATTAAATGTTTGTAACGATGAACTCTGTAATTCACATCAAAGAAATCAAATATTTTAGCGACATCTTTTAAAATTTCATTATTGCTAGTAAACAAAGTTACATCCGTATATATTTTGGCTGAATTTTCATTGAAGTTACCTGTTGATACTAATCCGTATCGTTTAACTCTTCCTTCTTCAATACGCTCGATGACACAAATTTTGCTGTGTACCTTTAAACCTTTTACACCAAAAATTAATTCAATTCCCTCTGTTTGCATTTGTTCTGAATAGGAAATATTACTTTCTTCATCAAAACGAGCTTGTAATTCGATTTGAACGGTTACTTTTTTGCCATTTTTTGCTGCATTTATCAATGAACTCACAATTTGAGAATTCTTAGCTAAACGATACAACGTAATTTTTATGGAAGCTACTTTTGGGTCTAAAGCGGCTTCACGCAAAAACTTAATGATGTAAGAAAATGATTGGTATGGTGCGTAAAGTAGGTAATCTTTCTTTTTAATTCGCTCTAAAATACTACCTTCTAAAGACAAGCCATGGATGGGTAGCGGATGATTTTCGCGGTATAATAAATCGTATCGACCTAGATTTGGAAAGCTCATATAGTCTCTACGATTGTGATATCTACCACCCGGAATAATACTGTCTGAACTTAGAATATTCATTCCTTTAAGAAAAAATTCTAAGGTGTCCTTTCCTATTGCTTGATCGTAAACAAAACGAACAGGTTCTCCTACTCTTCGCTCTTTAACTGAATTGGAAATTTTTTCCATCAAACTTTTACTCAAATCGCTATCAAACTCTAATTGGGCATCTCGAGTA
>Ga0255098_1000346_pt1 | contig 13570 bp, 11 predicted proteins | sample Colum_Atlam_RepC_2_FD_188440 | JGI IMG/M metagenome (GOLD analysis project Ga0255098, IMG submission 188440) | Freshwater microbial communities from Columbia River, Oregon, United States - Colum_Atlam_RepC_8d | ecosystem: Environmental > Aquatic > Freshwater > River | place: USA: Oregon... | reverse complement strand
TTATATAAATTATTATATAAATCATAGATATTAATCTAGAATAGAATATTATTTTTTATTCTAGTCTATAATAAAATAAAAATTTAAAGTATTATGTTTTTCCAAAATGTTCTTTTTCTATATATTTTGTAATAGTATAATAGTATATACAGTATTTAGTATCTAATATCTAGACTACATTATGGCAGGTTCTAATCCAATTACAGGAGCAACTGTAAATAATAAAGCTACTAATGGGAAAGCGTCTAATAATAAATCAAGTATAAAAGAACCTAGTAGTAAAGTAAATGCTCCTACTATGAATAATACTTCAAAACAAGCATTAGCTATTGAAAATAATACTAAACTGAAAGAAATGCAAGCAAAACAAGAAAAAAATGGAGAAACATTACAAACTGGTAAGGAAGCTGCTGGAATGTATGAAGTTGTATCTGAAAATTATATTTTATTATTAGGTATAACATCTGCATTAATTATCATAATTTTAATATATTTCTTTTCAGAAACATTTCGTGTAGGCAGAACAAAAAGTCGTATGACAATTTATAAACAATATTTGCAATTATCATCACTAGATTATGGACTATTAGGTGACACTCGTATAGGTGATTATTATGTATCTAGTGCATATAATGCAGCACACGTTGGCTATCAAATGTATGATTACACTAGTGAAAAAATAGTATTATCAACACTACAAAGTGGAGCGCGATATTTAGAATTTAATTTATTTAATAGTGAATTTGGTTCGAATGCATATCCAGTAGTTAGTATGGGATATAAATCAGGTGAATGGAAAATGATGATTACAGATACACCTTTAGAAACAATTTATGAAATAATTTCAAAAAATGCCTTTAAAATATATGATGGTGAAGAAGGTGTAGATAATCCCGATGATCCATTATTTATAGGATTAAATCTAAATACTAACAGTAATCTAGATTGTTTAAATTTAACAGCTTATCTAACAACTAAATACTTTGGTGATCGATTATTGCCAAATACATATAGTTTTCAAAATAGTGATGCAATTGCAGATATTAAAATGTCCCAACTTATTGGTAAAGTTGTATTATTCGCAAGCAATGGTTTCCAAGGTAGTGGTTTAGAAGAAATAGTCAACTATTCCTGGGATAATACCGATAACAATCCTAATCACGCCCTAAAACGATTACATTATTCTAATATTACTGTTTTTGGTTTTAATAAACAAGAATTAATTGATTTCAATAGAAAGGGATTCACTATCATTGTACCACATAAGGAAGGCGATTTTTTTAATACTAATTATAATCCCGAACTAGCTTTTGAATTAGGATGCCAATTTGTTGCAATGGAATTTCAATATATTGATGCTAATATGGATTATTACATCACTAAATTTAAAAATAAATCATTTATACTTAAAAATGTTGATTTACAAGCAGGCAAATCTAATAGACGCAGAAATACTACTGCAACAACACTACCAGCAACTAGTACCGCCACCACTCGACCAGCAACTAGTACCGCCACCACCCGACCAGCTACAATTACTACTCGACCCGCCACAGCAACTGCAACCACCCGTCGTGCTACCTAATATTTTTCACATACATTTTTTCACATACATTTTTTCATATTTTTACGTAAATAACATACTACACTTAATCGTCCAGTACCTTGGATAGGTGTATTACAATGCCATTCGTGTACATCCATAGCTAAGAAATCACCTTGTCTAACATCAATACATACACCCCATTTCGGAAATCCTAAAAATCCGCCTTTATAATCTTTACAAGAACTTGGAATGGATTTAGATTTTTCTAGAACTATTAAATTGCCAAAACCTTCTTCTAAATCACCTTTATCTTTATGTGCTGCTGTACGCCAATCATAATTTAGTGTAATTGTACTATATGCTGTATCTGCAATTTGATATTTGGATGTTAATCTAGCACGGGCTAATTGTATTTTATGTCTTTCTGGAATAAGATTTTTAAATTGCTTATCTGCTTCTTCCACTAGTGGAACTGTGTCTGCCCATTTATCTACCTCTTCTTTAGTAAATTGTGTCGTCCTACACAAAGGATTACCATATATGTCATATCCACTTTTACTACCTTTACCACTTTTACCACTTTTTCCACTCTGCTCTTGTTTTTTTGTTTTATTACTATTTTTATTACTATTTTTATTACTATTTATATATACATTGCGATCAGGTTTATCATAGTATCCGGCAATATTGCTCATTGCCATATTACCAATATTATCTTTAGTCTTTTTACCATCTCGGGTATTATAGAAAACACGAAAACTACCTTTTTGTGTTAGTTTGCCAACATATTCTGGTAATTTCTTTTCATTTAGTTTACCAGCTGCGGCACCCCGATTATAGTTCTTGTGCTGAGCGTGTTTTTCTAAAGCTATATATGCGGTTTTACATATATTATTGGGTAAAACATTTTTTCTAAATTTTAATAATAATTTTTTTGTACCATCTTCTAGAATACCATATACATCACAATTTGATTTAATAACATTTTTATAATGAGATAATGGAAAATACGAACCCTCTTTCTTTTCCAATTCATCATCTGTTATTACAGATTTTACTTCTAAAATCTTTATTTTACTAGATTTTACCATCTTATCCCTATTATTATCAAATAAATTTACACAAACCATTATTAAACAAAGATATAAATAAAAAATTACTAAAATTAGATTATATGAAAATAGAATATTCTATAAATTTATTTGATAGAGAGTATTGTGTAAATACCTCATTAAAATGTTTATAATAATAATCTATAATTGGATTTGATACTTTATCAATTGTTCTATCTGCAAATAAATTTTTACTATTATCTAGATTTAATATCTCTTCACCAAATTTAATATCTTCCGCAAATGTCTCATCATTTATCTCATCATAGTCCTCATCATTCAATTTATTATCTGTAGATATAGACTCTATAATAAGTTTTGGTATGGATTCTGGTATGGATTCTGGTATGGATTCTGGTATTGGTTGACTTGCTTGCGATTTATTCTTTTTTTTCTTTTTCCGCTTTTTATCTTTACTATCCTTGCCATCCTTGCCATCTTTTTCTTGAATATCATTCATAGTTTTAGAGATAGTTGCAGTAGATGTAGTGGAAACAGTTGATTTGTGAGATGATTTAGGTGTAGAATTTATATCTTCTAAATTAATGTTAAAATGTTTAATAAAATCGTAAATAAATATTACGTCTGCAACTTGTTCTTCTTTATTAGTTATATTTTTCCGAATTGCTGCATATTCTTTTACCCATTCAATAAATTTATATTCTCTATCTTTAACACTGCCAGTAGGTAATTCTTTATCCAGCATATTTTCAAATTTCTTATATACAAATTCAAATTCATTATCTTCCAATTCACCTTTTAAATAATATTTATAACTGCTACCGTGTTTAATTAATGTCTTCACTATCTTAAATTCTTCATAATGAAATGCCCTAACAATCGGGCGATGCTCATTAACAGTTATATCCGCACCCCAACTTATTAATTTCTTAATATTTTCATTACCGTATTTTTGAACAGATAATCTAATACCTAATCCATTAAAAACATTAATATTAAGATTATCTTTAAAACATTCATATATATATTCTACATCAACAAATTTAGAATTCTTAATAATCATTATAAATGCTAAATCTAGTATTTTCTTTTGACTTGCACTTAAAACTTTTGGTACACGATTTTCCACTAATAATATAAATAGATTAGCTAATTGTGTTGCTAATTTAGATGTTTTTTTATATTCTTTTATGTATGATTCAACAATACTAATTACTTCAGAACAGGTTTCGCATTGTTCACAGCCTTTCATTCTTTCTTTTAAATCTAATAACATACCTATAAACATACTTTTCAAATCATCAACTACTTCAACATCTTCCAAATATTTTTTAAATGTTATCTTATAATCACTACTTTCCATATTATCAGAATTATTACTATCACAATCTTCATTATCTTTATCAGTATCTGATGCACTATTAGATGCACTATTAGATTCACTATTAGATTCATTCATCATTTTACTTTCTAATTTATTTTTAAAATCTAATTCGTATTTATCTTTGGCTGATTCTTTTTCTAAAACCCTATTTATTTTATCAATACGAATATCTTTTAATCGTAAATTACCTATGGAACATTCTCCGTTGGAACGTTTTCGGATTTCATCATTAACAGTGTTTTGAACTTTTTCTAACATTTCCCTTATAGATAAATTTTTATTAGAAGCAATAATACTATCAATAGATTGCTCATAAACACTTTTTATAATTGAATTGATTTCTTCATATTCCAAAACTTTATCCATTCTAATATGAAAATAGAATCTTCTAGATAAGATTTATTCTAGCTTTATATTATTTATCACGTAGTGTAATTATAATTAATTACAAATTGTATTTTATTAAGTTTATATATCAAAATAATTTTCAATTTTATATTTAGTCTTGCTACCTTATTATCTAGAATGAAATGAATACAATAAATACAATGAATACAATAAATACAATAAGCAATATAAATACTATTAAAAATTATACCCAACAACATATTTATATTTATAAAATAATAACCATCAGATACCCAAATCTATCTCCATCAGAATTACTTCTAAAACTACAAAGCACTTACAAAGAACTTATTAATAATATCCGACAACTATCAACAACTAATGAACTAGATAAATTCAATACACCTATGGGATTCCTATTCCAACATCTTAAACGTGATATAATCCATATAACTGCAAATTTATCACCTAATAACGATAAACTATTTCTAGAACGAGAATTAATTTATAACCTAGATTGGAATATACGTTTATTCACTTGCCTTAAAAAACTTAACGCCAAAGACATAATAGTATGGTATTTCTTACAAATTCCTTATTTCAATCAACATAACGCAGAAAATGTTATTAAATTTAGAATTTTATATGAACAAATGTTAGATTATTTCATTATCCATTGGACGGAAGACATATATCTCACCGAATATGAATTCATATACATCAGCAATGAAACTTGTATGCCATATGCAACATCATATCATAATCAAAATAATACTACCATCTTAGATAAATATTGCAAATTATTACGCAAAATATGCCCGTGGCTAAATTATTATTCCCCTAAACTAACTGAAAAAGTTTTAAAAGCACAATACGCTACTACAATAAATAAAAATTCGGCAATAGTGAAAACGAACACATTCAAAGAAAAAATTAAGATATGTTTCATTAGTGATTCATTTATTACAGATACTAGTGTATTACGAGATCGCATTAGTATTATAGGAAAATTGGATCGTTCTAAATATGATGTATATATTGCCAGCTTTAATCCAATTGAAAGAGTCCACGGTATAATTGCCACTATATTTATGAACAAATTTAAAGATCAATATATTTATTTAGGGTTGCAAAATTCTAAAGATGCTAGAATGACACAATCTGTATTAAATAATGCCCGTGCTATTCTAGATAAGTATGAATTTGATTATATAGTATATCCCGATTTAGGAATGAAATTATTACCAACATTATTAGCATACTCTCGTATTGCATTAAAACAAATCACTACCTGGGGACACAGTGAAACTAGTGGTATAGATACTATTGATTATTATATATCTAGTAAATGGTTTGAAATGGATTTGCCCGAAGCCCAAAAACATTATACAGAAAAATTAATACTTTTTAATAGTTTGGGAACGTTTTATATATCCCCTCATAAATTGTTCATTGATAATAATTCAAATATGGCAACTGATAAAAAGTTTAAAACGAAAACGGAATTGGGATTTAATCTAGAGAATAATATTTATTGTTGTTTACAAACATTTTATAAAATAAATGCGCAATTTGAACAATGTATGGCACGGATTCTAGAATTAGATCCCAATGCTATTATATTGCTTTCAAATACTTTCCCATATTGCAAAAGTCATTTAGCTAGAATGAGAAATATAATTGGTGATGAAAAAATTAAAAGATTACGCTGGTATCCTTCTTTAGAAAAACCGGTATTTCTTAATTTAGTGCAAATTTCCGATGTATGTTTAGACCCTTTTCCATTCGGAGGATGTAATACTTCTTATGATGCATTTGATTACAATATTCCAGTAATTACTCTACCTAGTGAATATTTGCACGGTCGATTTACAGTGGGATTATATAATAGGATGGGATTATCTGATTGTGAATGTATTGCTAATAGTATTGAAGAATATGCGCGGATTGCAACGAATATAGGTATTAATACAAAATTAAGACATAAAATAAATAGGAATATTGAAATGAAAAAACATTTGATATTCCAAGAACAAGAAAGTGTTGATGAATGGAATTCACTATTTACTAGTTTATCTAACTAGTTTATCTAACTAGTTTATCTAACTAGTTTAGATTTTTTTGGTTTTTTTTGGTTTTTTTAGATAAAAATTGATTTTATTAAGGATATTTATTAAATATTATTTCCTTCTTATATTGCAAGTTTCGAGAAAAATGGCACCAGAACCAATGGAACGTAAAGATTTTCCGACAGTTGAGTCTGTTATTGCACTCCTTCAAAAGAAGCACAATTTTCATTCGATTGATGGTACGAAGAAGGTAGTGTATGGCACGGTGTGCATTCAGAACTTTGACATTGAAGGGAATCTATACCATCATTCCCGATTTGAAGATTCTGATGTGTTCGAAATCTTCATCAACGGCAAACTACAACATGAGGTTATTTCAGAAACTGATGTCGCTGAAAAAATCTTCAAAGTTCTGTCTGAGACTACTCTCCGAGTGGAGTATATTTGAACAATACACCCAAGAACTAAACTAATTGTTTAACACATTTTTTATTATTGTCTATTTTCTATTTTCTTTTGTCTATTGTCTATTGTCTATTGTCTATTGTCTATTGTCTATTGTCTATTGTCTATTTTAATTTGTAAAATGTTTTTCGGCATCACTAGCACCACCAATAAATTTTCCTTTATCAAATACTATAGGAACTGTAGTATGCCCATTGATTTCAGATTTTAATATATTTAAAAGATTGTTTTTACCAAATAATGTTATTGGTTCTGTATCGATTTCTACAAATAATGTTTTAGGATATTTTTTTAATAACTCTATTGTTTTAATACAATATGGGCAAGTACTTCGTCCATATACAACTATATAATTAGAAAAGTGTTTATGTGGCATATTATCTGTACTAGCTGTGTATTTTATAATACGTGTTTTCCCTTTAGAATCACTAGTATCATCGGATATATAATATGTATTATTTTTATAAATTAATCTTTTCATTCTAGAGTACTATTTTCTTTTCGTATTGGTTTATTTTATATTGTAATGATAGATTTATTTTCTAGTTTTATAATAGTATTTATAACACAATAGTATTTATAACAAATAATAGTATTTATAACAAATAATAGTATTTATAACAAATAACAATATATATAAAATGGATACTGGATTTTTAAGTTGTTTATTAGTATTTTCTTTACTATGTATTCTAGTTTTATATCTATATCAAGTACACCCATCTACAATAAATAAAAATACATCAACCAATGATAAGTTTTTACCTATTATATTTGATACCTGTAATAGCAATAGAACAGGTAGTATGCCCGTTCATAGAGTCGGACCAGTTATCAATTTCCATCAATCATTCAATAATTTTAATCCTGCAGTGACACAAGGAATGCCAACTGGTAATCCATATATGGGCTGGCGCAATTTTTATCTTAAATATTTTAATAAAAATCAAGTGCCAGAACAAGATCCATTTGCTGGTACACCAGTAAGAAATTTTCTTAATAATCTAGAAAATGTTGATAACATATATAGGAAATGCTGATTGAAAATATTTATGAATTGTTTTCATTTTAGATTTTTTTAGATTTTTTTAGATTTTTTTAGATATTTTTATAGTTAGAATATGTTATTAAATAATAGTAAATAATAGTAAATTAAAGTATTCTAGAATGAAAGAAATTACAACATTAAACATATATTTATTATTTATTATAATTATTATAATAATTGCAATAGTATATATCCAACAGAAAAAATCAGTTAAACGTATTGAAAATTTTGATGATGCTACAGATACAGATACAGATACAGAAACTATAACTACTAGTCCACAAATAGATTATCAACGGACAACACCAACAATAGGTGCAACATCATTTAATAATATTAATATACAAGATAGTTATACTAAAAATATAGTAGTACAATCACTAAAAGATTTGGAAATGGGTTTAGATAGATATTCTTATTTAGATGCCCCTGTAATTGTTAATGATGAAGGTAAGATATGTATGAATTGGGGTAATTATAGTAATGGTAAATATAGTGTTAATGAAAATAAATGTATTGTACCCGATAGTTCTGGTACTGTTCGTAAGTGTTTAAATATTACTGGTAGTTTATCAAGTTGTGATCTTTTTTATAATGATGGATATATTGAAAGAATGAATACTATTAATATTAATCCTCTAGTAGAACAAACTAAAGCAGCAATATTATATAATATAGGTAATAATAATCTAGATTTAGTGGAGAAAAATAAAGAACTTGATAAAACAATTAGTGATTTAATTACTAAACGGAATCTAGAAATACAACAATTATATTTTATCAATTATAATACAAACAATCTTTCAGAAAAACAAAAAAATATAGATAAAATTAATAAAATCGTTTCTGACAAACAAACTGAAGTTAATCTCAATCAAGTATCATTCTCACAATTCTTAGAAACTAATAATAGCAATGAAAAACTTGCAGCTATCTACTACAAAATTGCAATCGGTCTAATAATATCTATTATTATTATGGGAATATTATCCGTATTGTTCAGTAATATCTTGTAGTGGGGGTCCAAGCCCCTAGCTCGTGTCAGCGAGCTGAGCACTCGCGAGGGGCTTGGACCCCCTACATATCAACCTCTGCATTAGAATTAATAACCTCCACCGGCTCACCCGATGTACCAGTAATACGGAAACCATGGTATTCTTTATTTTTACCTTTCGGTTTTCCAATAATACGCTCCATCTGTTTCAAGAATGTCGCCTTATTAGTCTTAAAATCACGACCAATAAATTGCTGGAATTCCGTATATAATGTTGTAGAATCGACTTTGTATCCCGGTGCCTCCTCCACCTTTTGATTAAAGAAGTCGGAATAAATATTAGCCTCCTCTTGATACTCCCGTGTAGCAACCTTCATCTTATCCGGTACTGGATATCTAAATCCATTTGTCTTTAATTCCTTAAAACGCTCAAATAATAAGTATAGGAAATACGGTGCCCAATCTTTATATAAATGGGATTGATCTTGACCTAAGAAATGATTCGGATATTTAACCGGGTCATCTAGCTTATAAAGATCCTCATCCTTAATTACGAACTTAGCATCACACGGTACAATGAAAATCTTACGCCAAAAACCATCATCCGTTGTCTCATTCTTTGGAATGTCATTGCACTGCAAAAACATCGCATACTGCGGAATAAACTGAATAGGGTCCTTATTCAAATGACGACACGTCATCGGATCACCACTCACTAACTCCTTCACCTTATCACTCTCAAAAGGCTGATTATTTTTCGGCTCCGTCATAACTACTATACGTTTCGATTTCAATTGCGCAATCGCCGGACTAGCCGCATTCGCATCACGTTTTGGCGTATTGAGTAATGTATTATCAGATTGCTGATAATAATCGCCGAATATTTCTTTCATCATTTTGAAATATTGTGATTTACCATTAGCACCAGAACCAGTAAAGATATGGAATTTTTCACCAAATAATTTACCAGATAATTTGCAAGCAAATGTGTTTAAGACATATACTTGTACTTCATCATCCGGGAAAATCTTATCTAGCCAATCTTGAATGGCACACATCGTTTCCTGCGCTTCCACACTATCAATATTTTTTGGGAATTCAACATTACTTGTCATTGTCATCATATCACTAGGTTGACCATCACGAAATATACACGTATCTAAATCTAATACACCATTGGTACAGACAAATACATCGTTATTATCATCTAGCTTTTTATAAAATTCTTCATCATAACATTTTTGACTCAAATCCTCAATTACTGTTTTCTTATTAGGCGGTTTTGAAAGGAACTGAATTAATTCCGCACACTTCTCATTTTGATGTTTAGTATACATTTTATCTTTTAAATCATTGGATAATTGTTCAGTATTTTCAGGTTCTTCCCGATCATCAACAATATATCTTTGATATGATGCAATACTTTCATCATCATCTAAATTACTACGATGCCGATTACGATTCTGCTCGTGTTCAGTACGTTGCATAGCAATCAGTTTATCTTTCAATTCCAAATAAATTTCATTAATCTCATTCTTTACAGTATCAGATAAAAGTTGATATACTTTATTTGCACCTTCATCCTTTGACCATTTATGCTTATCGAATTTATAAAATACACACGAATTACTGCCACCGGGCAATGCACACGCAATATTGAAACTCGCATAATCCATAATATAACTATGAATAAATTTAGTAATGGTACTAACACTGAGACCCTTACCGTGAATATCCTTCTCTAGAATATGTGCGTGTAGCCATCGGAGGAAGAAATTCTTCTTATTGATGTTTATGATTTGGCGGAATTTATCAATATTATCTTGTTTAGCTAATTCTTTAATCTTATTAAAACCCATATTGTATTTACCAGCTTTAGGGAATTCTACATACCATTTTTTCCTGCAATATTGTTCATCATATTTAGGTGATTGCATACTCCAGTTTTTCCATAAATCGAAATTGCGATGATCCATATTAAATAGACTAATACCGATACGGTTCCAATCTTCATAATCATCCGCCCGTTTCTTTTTAAGACAATCTAGATATGGTTTTATTTCCTCCTGAGTCAATGTAGACGCCCTACGGAAATTATTTTGATCTTGTACATATGAACGATATATTGCCTCATTTTCTTTACCAATATATTTCAAATTCTTATCATTATTGTACTTATCATCATCATCCAATTCTATCTGATAATTCACATTTGGCTTCTTACCAAAATTAGAAAACATCATAATATAATCATTTAATTTCTTATTGGATTGTACCATTTTAATCGAATAATCATCATTTTCTTTTACAATCTTATAAATTTTAGTAACCTTATATACATCACCTTTATCATCGGGTTTTCCACAACCATAGATATACCAGGCATTGGGATAAATAATACGTTTATCAATAACATCGGATAATTCTGTAATATTTTCAATTTCTTTAAGATGTTCTTGTAAATCTTCATTACTAACTATCTGATCACGTAGATAATATAGGGCTTGATTAGATAAGACTAAATCAGGGATGATAATGTGAATACCATCTTTGATTGTTTTTTCTTGGTGTGCAATACGGGGTTTTTGTTTTTCTTGAACATAAATTCTGTAATTATCAGGCACTTCAATTAATTCAGATAAATTGGTAGCTAAAACGTTTATTATTAAATCTATTAGGTCATCAGTATAACGACGTTTAAAATTTACTTTTTGTTTTAATTCTTCTTCAGTTGCCTTGAATCGTAAATCGATATCAACTTTAATCATATTATACATATCATTTGGTACCTCTAGAAAATGCAATTCCGATTTTTCATTCTTTGTCAAAACATCATTTATCTTATCCAAGAACAAATTATACTTATTATCTGGAACTAACCACTTACCTGACTTACATTGTATGCTTGCCTGAGATAAAACATTATGCTTCTGTACAGTTGCATCAGTTCCATTTACCTTATACGCATCAAGAAGCTTGTGAACCTCAGTTTTTAGCATATTGTATTTTTTTATATACTTTATAATTATTCTTTTATATTTTTTTTTAATTTCAATTTTTATATTTTCCAGAAAACTATTTTTACTGCATTTTATACTTGTTCGGGTGTTATATTATATTATTGATTATTAAAAAATAAATAGTTTACATTGAAATAATTCATAATTCCGATATAAATAGTTAAAAATAGTAAAAACACAAAAACACAAAAACACAAAAACACAAAAACACAAAAACACAAAATAAATATTACTAACAAAGACGATCTACATTACTCCAGGCAACATTGCAGGCTTTAGCCCATTTGCATTTTGCATAATTACCAGTATTTTTATTGGTAAATATTTCTCCACTGAAGTCCATTACATTTGCACCGGCAGTAGTGCTACAACTACCTAAAGAATTTGTATTTTGGCATTTACCGTTTCCTAATGAATCCCAATAATCTGGGCAACTAGGAGTAGCTAGGGTGATATTAGTTGCTAATAATTTGGCTTTAAATGCTTTGTATGTATTATATAAATATACACAGATACCTACTAATACTAATACACCAACAACGATAAACACAGTTGTTGATGAATAAGTTTGCTTTCTAATAGTATGATTATTATTATTATTCATTCTAGAATCTCTTACTTTGTAATACTATTAGAAATTATTATCTAAAAGTTATTATCTAAAAGTTATTATCTAAAAGTTATTATCTAAAAGTTATTATCTAAAAGTTATTATCTAAAAGTTATTATCTAAAAGTTATTATCTAAAAGTTATTATCTAAAAAGTTAGAAAAATTAAACTGAATATGATATATCTGGATAGCCATCACTATTTAATGGCGGATTAGATATATAGATATTTGGTGCAAAAATGTTTGCAACACCCGCAAAATCTTTTTGCATTATAATAGGTGTTCCATTCTTACCAGTAGTATTTATATTTGTACCTATACCACTAGTAGATACACCATCTACTGCATTTGCATTCATATCTGTTTTATATGATTGTGTATTATCATATGTATATAAATTATTATAATTAGGTTTAAATGTACCTAATTGTTCATTTAATAATGTATAACCTAAATTAACTTTAACACCGCCTAATGTATCTGTTAAGGATTTACCTAAATCATTAATAGTTGCATAATTACCTAATTTATCATAGTTCATAGTATATACACCTGAATTAGATGTGCCACTATTAAATAAAGTACTATCCAATTGCAATATGTTATTCTGTATTGCAACATTAGATGTTCCTGCCAATGATTCTTCATTACCATCTAACTGAACCCACATTTTTCTCGCCTTTGCCTTTTCCTCAGCAGAAATAAATATATTATCTGCAGGATTAGTAACTAACGGCGGCTGATATGCAGTAGTCTGTGGTGATGTTGTTTGTGGTACAGTGATATTATAGAATTTATCTGTTTTACGTTTCCATAGTCCAAAATTAATTATTATAAAAGCTAGAATAACTACAATTAAAAATAATATATATTCATTATCATTCCAATTTGTATATAACCAGTTGTATCCCATTTTATTTTACTTTTACTTTTACTTTTTAGAATTTTAAAAACTTTAAAATTTTTGTGATTCTAGAATACTTATTTAATATTATATGATAAAATATAATAC
>Ga0255098_1000340_pt1 | contig 13737 bp, 14 predicted proteins | sample Colum_Atlam_RepC_2_FD_188440 | JGI IMG/M metagenome (GOLD analysis project Ga0255098, IMG submission 188440) | Freshwater microbial communities from Columbia River, Oregon, United States - Colum_Atlam_RepC_8d | ecosystem: Environmental > Aquatic > Freshwater > River | place: USA: Oregon... | reverse complement strand
CATATTAATAAAATATCCATTCTTATTCTTCGTATATTTCGTATTCCCCTCTTTCAAAATATTCATAATTTGCAGTTTCTGATTATTGGACATTTTCTTCTCAATATAATCTCGGAGTAACTCAAGCTCTATCATTTTCTTGTTTTCCATATTATATTCTTCATCCTCTTCTATTTCTTCTTGAGAGTCCAATTTAACCACAAACTTATCCATTTTTCCTATATTATCTCAAATTCTTTAAGCTAAAGTAGTTTCTAGTCCTCTTCTTCATCCTCCTCTTCTTCATCATCACCCTCTTCTTCTTCCAATGGATCCTCATTTTCCTCCAATTCACCTACATTTTCATTATTATTTTCCAATTCATCATCATCCTCTTCTTCTTCATCATCCTCCAATTCTGCATCGTCCTCCAATTCCTCATTAATATCACTATTGTTCTCATCTTCATCTTCCTCTTCTTCGCTTTCATCGTCTTCTTCACTATCTTCATCCTCATCAATTTTATCCAATGTCTCCTCATTTTCCTCTTCTTTTTCTTCAACTGGCTCATTCTTGTAAAATATAGAAGCATCTACTACTTTATTCGCCGTATTCAGCGTATTTTTCTCACCCTTTCGCGCAGTAATCTTCATCTTATTCGCCCCACCTGTGCTCACTCTGGCGTAAACGCTTATTTTTTTACTATTAAGCTCAAAAGTCTTCCCAATAATTAGTAGCTCAATTTCATCTCCGATCTTAATATCCTTAAATGCATCTTTGTTAGTATGAATTTCCTTCGGAACAATAATCATTAATGGTCCCAGCTCCGCAAGCAATCCCAATTTATTCATTTTTATAATCGGCGCCTTTACAACACTATTCACAGGAATGTTGCATATTTTCACACCAATTTTCACATCATAAATAATATTCCCATTGAATTGATTATTATTTAAATTTCCCATGCTTCTCTCTAAAACAATTGTTGTCCCTGGAACAACATATCCCTCTCGGATGCACCGACCTTCAACATTATTCTTTACTATTTTTTCAATGTATTTTGCAAAATCAACGTCCAAAAATCGCGGATTTAGGGATACCCGGCGATTAATTTGCGTATGAAAATAAATATCATTCAGTGTAAGATAGCTCATGATTTATTTATATTATTAATATCTAATATTTTTAAATTCAATTTTTCCTTTTACTTGAACTTCTTTTTCATATCCTCGATGGCGTTTGAAAACCACCGTTTTCCTCCAATCCTTTCCAATTCATAGCGCCGCAATTCAAACTCTAAAATAAAACATAGACCCACTTTTGACTTTTTCACGTTTTCGCCCCATTTTATTTTCAGCTTGCTAGCGACTTCGTCCAGTTCTCCAATTGCATGATGTGTGCATTCCTTTCCCTTCACTTCCGCCCTCTTACTTTTCTCCATTTTCAGTGTGAATGCCCCAGTGTCTCGTGTGCTATCGAAAATTTTAAACACATAAGGACCCCCCTTTAATGTCATGAAGCCATATATAATATTAAAATTGTCCACTCTATTCCGCGCCTCTTTCGTCAATTTGATCTTCATGTTCAATTTTATCCTCTCTCTTATATCACTCGGGCACTCCATTATTAGCTTCGTATCCGAATTATAGCAAAAGAATTTCATAACAGTCTTACCATCATTCTTCATATCCGTGAAAATATAATAAAATCCAATCACTTTATCCTCTGCATTGGACTTACCCACTTCCAAATCTCTGTATTTGTAAATTAGAAGTGGCGCAAAATAGCGGAATAACATGACATAATACGGTGATGACATTTTCCCGCGAGTATTGTAATAATCTATAATAATCTTCTTCAGCAAATTGGACTTATCTTTATCATTTAATTTATCAACAAGCATCGTCAAAATAATATACATTTTATCCTTGGAATCCGACTCAAATGTTTTCTCTAATCTCTCCGCTTTTTGAATTATGGAATCGAAATTATTGGAATTTATTTCCTTATTTTTTGAAGTAATATTATAATTATTCTCATTAAATGAATTATTGCTAATCATATATTCTTGGGCTTTTTCTTGGAATGGGCGCATTCGATAGCGCAAAGGTGCCTCCAAATAATTAAATTCCAATGGCTGGAAAACATAGTAATTCCCCCGATAAATCAAATATCCTCTGCGATTATACATGTCATATATGGGCTCATTCACATTATCAATCATTTCTGAAATGGAAATATACATAAAAACCCTCTCCAAATTCTTCATGTTGCGTTCAATAACTCCAATAATGTCATTCAGTGTAAAAACATATCCAGATTTAAAAATTCCCTTAATTATACTCTTGCATTTCTGAATATCACTCTTCGCAAAGCGCTCATTATACGTATCAATATTTATTTTGTATTTCACACGAACATCGGGCTCCCAGACACAGCGATAATTACAATCCCGATAGTCGCACTCTCGGCTGCCATTAACATCCCCCATACTCAGTTTTATTTTCCGCCCACTGCTGCTCACCATTTCCAATTGTTTCCCGGCGAAATCAAAAACATTCCCATTTTTGTTCAAGGCGCAATCTACCGCCGCCTGTTTCAAAATATACTCCACATTCTTGATTTTACGATCTTTGACCTCCGCTAATCGGTAAATTCTGGTGTCAATTGTCTCTGTCTCTAAATTCTTCTTCCCCGCGGAATCCGGTGGCTCAATAGCATACATAAATATTTCCACATTCTGGTCCTTCTTCGGCAAATCGGCGTGGCTACAGAAGCGGCTACTTCTTCCAATAATTTGGTCCAATCGCGATAAGTTGAACCAGGGCTCCAATATGTGCACTTGGCGAATCCTTTTAAAATCCAGACCTTCACCTGTTGTTCTTGTGCCAATAATAACTTTCACCTCCTCGCCGTTCATATTATTGTCATTATTCACTATGTTCAATAAGTTTCCAGTCTCAATAACACTAATACGCGAGTCACCAGTCACCAAAATATATCGCACTTTCTTGAATTCATGGAAGCCCGCATTCTTCGTATCTTCATGAATGTCATTGAGTGAACCTTCGCCGCAAATTGCGCAAATTGGATTCCTTTTCCGGGAATAGTCCAGCAAAGGACGCTCACCACTCCAGGGATATCGTTCAAAGCCATTTTGCTCTAACATCATCGCCAGGGGCAGAACACCACCCCAAACGAACTCACTATATACATAACAAATTCCTTTTCCGTATCGAATATTGCGCAAAATTTCGGCGAATTTCACACTATATTTGCGCAAATATCGCTCGTCCAAAAATCCGGTTTCCGTTTTCTTTCCAATATCCATCTTTACGTGGTTCATATAGCGAAATTGAAATGTTTTGCGTTTTCCTCGCTCACCCAGTTTTCCTAATCCACTATCTATCACAAATGTTCCATCTCCATTATCCGTTTTTTGATATGCAGCATCTGGCTGAGGACGAGTGTAATTCCCGGCTTTATTGGGTAAAATAATATTACTTAGTGGGCGCAGCACTGAATTAGCGAATTTTTCATCGGTGTCTTTTGGAACCACTGTATTCTTTGATTCTCCATTATCTTCTTCAATATTATCACTAATGTCCGTATTATTATTTTCAATAATATCCTCCATTTTCGACATTAATTTTGCGTAATACTGTTGCCACTGATAGTCACTCATTTTGCACATGTTGAGTTTGAGGCTCTCCATTCTATTCTTGACAGGAATCTCTTCTCCATAAATATCATACTTCAATTTTGGCGTTCTAACTGCCAATGGAGTGATTTTCATGGGGAAGACAACCGGATTCTCACCTCTCAGATAGCTTATATAGCCCTTGGAAATTGTCCTCAGCCTCTCTTCACCCCCTGGCACGAAATTATCCTCTGAATCAAATATTTCGCTTTTTTTAATCGGTTCTCTACCATCATTCTCGAGTAGTAGGTTCAATATATAAATAATTTCCCCTGCATTATCATACATTGGTGTGGCACTCATTAAAACGAGCCGAATATTCATACCATAGCGAATAACTGCCTGTAAAATGGGCGGAACTTTGCGCAGGACTTTTGCCATTTCGCTGCTACCGGTGTCATTCTTGATATTATGTATTTCATCAATAATTAAAATTCGGTTTGTAAATTTATTCTGAATTGCGCGCTTCTGGGCGTCTGTTAAAGTATTTAATTTCCCGTTCCAGCCAATATCAAGCATGATTTCATTGGCGAATTGTTCGTATCCATAGAATTTATAAACATTATTCACAGCGCGGCTTGTTTCCTTTCGTTTTTGTGAAGGTGTAAGACCACTATATTGTTCAAAATCCAGACTATATGTATTCCCCGTGCATTGGACAATATCATCTGGCTTCTCTTTTTTTAGCTCTTTTTTACTATCGTAGATTTGATCCCGGAAACTGGGCATAATTCGGCGGCTCAGTAAAACCGTTATTTTCCTCTTTTCATCGGAATGCATCCTCTTCATAATATCCTTGAAACCTTCGGCAATTTGGACGGCACTGCAAGTATTATGGGTCACCGTTGTATCCCCAAACAGGAACCGACAATTTCCGTCCAATGTGAATCCATAGTAGTCCCCTTCTCCAATGCATTCCAAATGAAAAGGCTGCAATTGCTCTTCCAATGAAAAAAATAGTTCCCAATGGGTCTCCATATAATTTTTATGAACGCCATTAAATGGGAAAAGTCTTTGGTAATGCTTTGCAAGATAATCAGCAACTGACTTTTCAGCATTCATACGTTTCCCAAATTTATAAATAATTTTTTCCAGGAATTCATCCTGTGTTTTTGGATCAAATCCATCAATATCCTCTTTTGTGATCCATTGGTTGAAAAATACAAGCCTCTTCGCCTTATATGTTCGCAAATTTGCCTGTTTTTCCTTGGTCATTTTGAGATAATCTTTTACTGCAATTTCAATTACATTATCTAGATCATTAATGTCCTTTAAACATAATATATGCTCCGAATTTACAGTATATATTGCCCCTTTTTCGGGAATAATTTTATACATATTGTCGCGACCTCGCGCCAATGATAAAATTTTCCTCTGGCTATTGTCATCTCCCATAAGATATTCACCCAGTTTCAAGTCTTGAACCATCTTATGTTCTCCATTATACATAATCACCGGAGTATCATAGGCTAAACATTTGCCAATACCTGTTCCGTGATATATCAATATTCCATTATAAGGAGTATCAATGCTAATATAATTTCGCAGGAATTCTTGCTGAGGCGCCAATTGGAATAGGCGCGCATTACAGATTTCCTCGGTCGACCGCTGCTGCTTTGGGATTTTATTTTTATAAAATTCCTTTTTTATATATATTTTTTCGTAAAAATCTTTATCATCAAAATCGGGGTAATACAAGAAATTTTTACCTGTTTTGACTTTATTTTCTTCTTCAATATTATCAGTATTCTTTTTTTGCATTAGAACTCTAATATTTCATAGATAATTATTTAGCTTGGTTTTTACTAAAATAAAAAATATTTTGGTAAACCTTTTTTAATTATGAAAAATTATTTAGGGATGAGCTTATATGTAAGGTAAAAAAGTATTGCAATAAAAATAAAAATAGATATTAGCAAAATAACAATCTTCCATTTTGGGAAAATTGAAAATTTCCCTTTTTCAGTTTGCCAAGCGATATCATCCAATTTCTTCTTTGTAATATTAGGCGATGGATCATCCAAATAAATTTTTCGCCCATATTGGCGCTCATAATTTTCCAACATTTCCTCTCGTGTCATACTAGGCTTTCCATTTTCTACATTTACCATATTATGAATATCCATGACCCAGTATGCTAAACTCTTTCGACTGTCCAAATGTCCGTCTATTGGATAATTTTGGATATTTTTGCTGTAATTTTTTCTACATAAAACACAGGGAAGTAAATGCTCTAATAGCCCAAAAAATGTTTTATATCTTTCTCTGTCTTTTGTATCTGGAGTGAACGGATAAGTAAAACTAACGCTGTGCAATGAAAACCAGAATTTTGGTCCCCAAATATTTGGATCCATTCTATTTTAATATAATAAAATATTTTTAGAATTGCCACCATGTATTTTTTCCGCTTTTATTTTTGAGTGATTTCTCAATATAAAATGGTTTTGCCGGTTCATAATCACTAGCTCTTAGGGTCCATTTTATTTTTGGGTATATGTTTATATTATTTTTATGATCATAGCTAATAACACCCTCTTTATTCCAATTCTTTCCAAAATAAGATATAAAATAACGTTCATATTCATTTGGAATTGCAATTTCCATTGCTCCAAATTGCGTTTTTTTGAGTGGGACCAATTCTTTTTCTAAATATGTCTCATATTTCCATGAGTCTCTAGCTCTTTTCAATGCACATTTATAAACTATTTGACCGTCTTCGGATTCTGGAACCATAAAAAAAATATCGATAAATGGGTATGTCTCTGATTTATACTTTATTTTATTGACTAAACCTGACCTTAAGTCTAAATAAATATCATTTTCCTGGTCTATCACATTTTTAAGTCTATCTTTATCTTGATATAAAACACACAAATCGAGATCATCGTCCCATTTTATAATTCCTTTGCATCGAATAGCACCTAAAAATGTTCCTCCACTAGCCCAATAAGGTATATCATTTTTTTCAAGTATTTTAACTACTCTATATAAAAGTTTATATAAATTGTAGGAATCAGTATCACTTAAAATATAATCTTCCATAATTTATTTTCTAGAAAAAATATATATGAAAATATTTAATTCTATTATAATAATTCTTATTGGAGTATTTTTTTCATTTATAGTATTTCCAAAATCAATCAAAGAATATTTTTCTGAAAAAATAAAATTACCCTATCAAACATATATAATAAACCTGGAAGAAACAGAAGAAGGTATAAAACGCCTACCAATAATTCAAGGAATATTTCCAGATTCAAAACGTTTTCCAGCGACTTATGGAAAAAATTTTGACTTTAACCCCTATTATGATTCTGTTTTAACAAAATCATGGGACCATGGAAAATGGAAAACAGGAAAATCAAATATGATTGAAATGTCAGATGGAGAAAAAGGAATAATAATGTCACATTACAATCTTTGGACTAAAATTGCCAAGGAAAAAGATCCACATATTATTTTAGAAGATGATGCTGCTGGGGTAAATTCCAATACTCAAATGGTTTTGGATGAAATTATTGAAACATTGCCAAAAGATTATGATATTTATTTACTTGGATTTATTGATTTAGAACCCATAAATACATCAAGCCTTCATGCAAAAGTAAAAGAGTTTGTGCTTCTTCATGCATATATTATTACTCCAAAAGGGGCTCAGAAATTACTTGAGCAATTGCCAATTAACATGCCAGTAGATACTTGGCTATCTAATATTTCTGACAAAATAAATATTTATCGCCATAATTTTGGGAATACAGGCAAGAAAAATAAATTTTACGGGAGATTGATTACTCAGAAGAGGAATGAAAAACAGATTGTGAATACAAATATTATCTAATAAATTATTATAAATGTTATCTTATAAATCTGTATTTGTTATTTGTCTATTATGTATCACTGCAATTTTCTTATACTTGCAGCCTGGCTCAAATTTAAAAGAGAGTTTTACTCCAATGGACTGCAAAATTTATTTCATCAATTTGGACGAAAATAGGGATCGTTGGGATAATTTGTCAGCTGAACTCCGGGCAAAAATTACCAGATTCTCGGCTGTTAATGGGAAGAAATTAGACAAAGACCAGCTTATCAAAGATGGTCTTATTGCAGAAGAAAATAACTTGCGAATGGGGCAAATTGGATGTGCTCTTTCGCATATTACACTTTTAAAACGTATTCAGCGACAGGACGAGCCTTATGGACTTATATTGGAGGATGATGTAGTCATCCCGCCCGATTTTTCGGTTGACAAGTTAAAATTGCCGGAGGATTTTGACATCTGTTTTCTGGGAGGGTGCAATATTAAGGGGGAAAAAGTGGGCGAGAATTGGATTCGCCCGACTTCTAAGAATGGAGCGTTTAATTTATGCTGGCACGCTGTTTTAGTAAACAAGAAGAATGTGCAGAAAGTAATTGATTTGCTGACGCCATTAAGGCGACCTATTGACAGCCAAATCCGCGCCGAATATGATAATTTAAAGGTTTTCTATCATTACCCTAATTTAATTAGTCAGAATAAATCGCTGCGATCGACAAGGCGGGATATAGATGGACTGCCTCAATCGAAATATTGGCAGAAACATCATTTGGATGTCACACTTGAGCCCCTAGCCCCTTTCAAAAAGGGGCTAACCCCCAAACATTATACATAAGTAGCAAGATTATTTATAAAATATGATAACCGTCAAACACCAGACCGAAAGAAGTAGATGATTCTCAAAAAATAGCTAAGATTTCTTCATTTCAGATTCTACTTCTTTCGCTATTTTTTTCAAATAACTCTTATTTTTATTAAACGCCAAATTTACATCAAATTCTATTTTCTGTTTCGTATCTTTATATCCCATATAATCAAATTCATAGATACGCGTTGGTAAATTTTCGTGTTTTACTTTATTATGTAAAATATTATTTGCAGAATATTCTTTTGGTTTGCGCATTTTCATCGCTATATCATATCTTTTAACTAATTTCAGGATACTATTCCGCGATAATAGGATTTCATTTTCATCGATTGCTATGTTATTTTTAAAATTTTCTCCAAATAGTGGAAAAATAGATAAATACAAAAACTTATTTCCTTTTGGAATATTTATTTTCATAAGTAAAAAATATTTTTTACCAAATAATTCAAATAAATCATCACAAGTTGTTTGAAGTTTATTTACATATTTTTTATTATTATTTTTATTATGTTCCCATATTGGTTTTGCAAAATTATAGAATGCTATATATGGATCTAAACTAGTCGATAAAAATGTTGAAAACATAAATTCTTTTCCAATATTGCTTCGTTCCAATTCATAAACCATATTCTTCAAATTGGGTTCAATTGGATAACGATTGCAAATATGTAATCCGCGATAAGTAACTATTTTTTTATTATAGGTGGGGACAATTCTGAATATATTATCTAATTCATTTATAAAAAATACAATTTTGAATTTATGTTTCAAAATATTATCTAAAACTTTTAATTTTTCATGGGTATGTCCATATAATAAATCTTCTAAGGAATTATCTTTTCCTAATAAAAAATTATTTATATCATACCAACCTCTATAATAACTTATAGTTTTACGTTGGACATCTGTTATTTTATTTGAATAAAATTTATAGAAAAATTTAATGATTGCTAGCATTTCTTTTTCTAATTTTTCATTGTAAAATTCGGAAGCATTCATATAATGGTATAGAAATTTTTTATTATCTGGTATGAAACAATATATGACAGTCGCCGTTTCCATAACATAATTTGTTACTCTGAATGAATTAATGACTTTATGAAACTTGAAACATTATTATTATATGAAAAAAGATCGACCGCTCTGGGACAAAAATTTTTAATATTATTTAGTTTGAATATTACTATTTATATAAATATAAAAATATTTGTATATTTTATAATGTACCAATTTGGAGGGAAATCCAAGGTTGATTCAAAACGCCATTTTACAGTTGTTATGGGAGGTAAAGAGCATGGACTTTATGTTAGTTCAACGCCGTCTTCTGCCGCAAAAAAGGCGGTAACAAAACTCTGCGCTGCGAACAAAAGCAAAAAAGTAGAATTTTCTATTCGAGAAATAACACAAGGTTCAAAAAAGAAGACATATGGTCCTTATGAAGGACATATAGAGAAACTTAAGGAGCCCATTGAATTAAAAGGACGCGTAATAAAATACAAACCAGTTGCAAAATTGAGTGGGAAAACTAGTTCAAAAAAAGGAGGACAGAGGGGGGGAGAGGACAATATATATATAAAAGTTAAATGCACGCAAGCAAATTATTGTGAAAAACTAAAAGAAGAGATACTAAAAAAGAACTATACACAACAATGGATTGAAAGCATAGATGATTTAGATGATGGTAAAGAATTCAAAATTAATATGTATAGGGATAAACAAGAAGCTAATTATAGAATTCTTTATACAACAATTTATGATATTATTAACGAATTATCCTATAGAGACATCGCAGGATTCAAAGTTTATAAACAATCCAGCAATTCACTTATTAAATATGATTTATGGAAAAATAAATGGAAAACAGATGGAAACATGAATGGGAGATGGTAAATAATTCAAAATTAATATGTATAGGGAAAAACAAGAAGCTAATTATAAAATTCTTTATCAAACAATTTATGATATTATTATAGAATTATACTATAGAGACATCGCAAGTTTCAAAGTTTATAAACAACTCAGCAATTCACTTATTAAATATAATTTATGGAAACATGAATGGGAAACAGATGGAAACATGAATGGGAAACAGTCTAAAAATTAAGATCCTGCATTAGTTTCATCAAATTAAGGGAAATAGTCTTAAGATTCTAAAAAGAGCATTATAATCTTATAATCATCTGGTTTGACATAGCCAATGAAGAAATAGAATTAAATGCAAACTCCAGATACAAAGTCTATATAATTGAAATATTCTAAAAAATTGATTAATTCCCTCACCTATTCCCTAACAACAACAACAAAAACAAAATATAAAATGTCGAACTTTATGCAGAGAAAAAATCTTGGTGGCTTAACCATCACTACAAGCAAAAATTCAATATTTATAACAGATGAGTCTTTTGATTCACCTGTTCGATTTGAAGCTCTGAAATACTTACATTTCATGAAAACAAATGAAATCTATCTATTTACAAATTCAATCAATGATTTATCTGTGCTATTTTTTTATGATAAAAGAGCCTACTGCACCCTTATTCAGCGCAATGTCAATCAGCTTCATGTATTCCAAGAAGAAAAATTCTTATATGTCATTGGGATTTCCCACAATATTACAATTTATTCATTCGAGAAAATACTTAACAGACTTATGGACATTGCACTTTTTGAAGAAATTGATGAAATAACAGCAATGCCGGGAAGCCCCAAAAAGAATGTTGTTCGGGTGCCATATGAAGACATGTCTATTTTGTGTAGGTCTATTAGCCCAACACAAAATTCTGTGGAATTGCACGAAAATTTTTTGGTAATGAGGTCAGATGTAATCCAATCACCGGATCTTCAAGAAATTATGATACTCCATTTGCAATCATTTTCATCATTCTTCTTCAGAATTGAGAAATCCCGGTCACAAATTTTATATAATAACAACATTTTTTCATTTTACGCCAATGAAGGTGAATTGAAAAATACTATTTTCATTGTGACCTATTTTGATAATTCCGGTGATGGTCGTGAACCATCACCGGGTAATATGCGGTTAATTATGAAAATGAAAGATGAGGGCGGAGCCCCACATTTCAAAACGGCAACATTGCAAATGCATAACTAATGGTACAAATGCATGATAAAACTTGTGACAAATGAATTTATCCAATCCATTTGCACGAATTGAACTTTTTTGTTTTTATTACTGTCATAATGATCTTTTTCTACACAAATAAATGTATTCTTGTATTTCCAGCTATCAATCACATTTCTGTCCATTTCCAAAATAATCTCAAACATTTTCTTTATTTCTAGGAAAACTGGGTGATGTGTTGAAAATTCAAGTCTTTGAACATCAGAATGTTCAATCCATTCGTTTAATTTTTTGAAATCAATTTTCGCCTCGTATTCAAATGCAATATTCCCCTGTTTGATAAAAATGGGATTCTTATTTTCAACAGAAGGAAACTTTATGTTAGTCCGCTGTTCTTCTTCAATTTGAGGCAAATGCTCGTGATATTCGCGGCAAGTTGTTCCCAATTGGGGTGCAAGAGGGAGAATGCGTTGTAAGACTAGTTCGACAGGTAAAAGGGTTTGCATTGTGTTTTTTGTAGATTATTAAGAAATTATTATAAATTTAATCAATTTTTTAGAAAAATATATGCATATGTTATATGCATATATATCTTCTGAGTAAATCGGTCGGATGCTATAAAATGAAAAAACAATTGTCCAAACGCTTTTATAATGTTGATTTGAAAAAGGACAAAGAATATAAAAAATGGAAAAAAGCTGAAGATAAAATAATTGATGAAACATTTTTCACTTAGTTTCGGTCAGTGACCACTCCATTGGCACTTATTTGCTGAATTATATAATATAAAAAATGAAAATTACAATTTGAACAATTATCTTCAAAAAAAAATAATATATATATATTATGATTGATAAATATGTGTATGTTACAAGTAGTTGGGCACAATGCTTCAAAATGAAAATAAAATTGCCAAAACAATTTCATAATGTGTCAAAGAATAATGAAGAATATAAAAAATGGAAAAAATCAGAAGATGACAAATTTGATAATACAATTACATTGATGGATGATGAATGTTGGTGGAATAATTTTGAAGAAAAAGAAAAGAAAAAACTAATAAAAAAATATGGCTCAAAAGAAAACCTTTTTTCTAGCAGGCATTATTGGCAAGGTTCCGCAGTAAAAAGTTTTGCTAAATGTAAATACAAAGAATTTAATAGTTTTCTTCCAATAAAAAAATTTTTTGAAAGATTAGCTTTGCGTAATAAAGAATTTAAAAAATATTTAAAATTAAAAAAATTAAAGTTTATTCTAAAAAAATAAAAAATATTATACTACTAAAATGGAAATAATAATTGGAACAACTGCAATAAATCGTCCGGAATTACACAGTGATAATATGGGTGAATGGTATAATTGGATAAATTCACTGGATAAAACAAAATATAATATAAATTGGTTTATCAATGTAGACTACATCCCAAAATTAGAAAAATCCACGGAAGACACAATCCAGAATTTCAAAAAAATAATCCAAGAAATCCCCACTCATTTTTCCATATGTGATGCCAATGGAGGTAATTTTTTAAAAGCATGTAAGCGGGTTTCTTCCAATATTGCTGAGTTTATTACTAAAAAAAAGTTAGATCAAGATAAAATTGCAATTATTTGGCTGGAAGATGACTGGAAACTGAGCCCAAATAATATTCCTTTGCAAGAATTATTAGAGACGTATTTGGGTAATTTGAGTTGTATAAATTTATCATATTTGAGGGAAAATTATGTACATGCTTTAGCTCCAAGTATTATCAACTGGAACCTATGGAAACAAGTCCATCTAGCAGCATGGACTAAGCAAGAATCCCACGTAGATCCGGAAAACTGTGCAGGACTGCACTTTATTAAAAATTTTGGAAAATATATTAATGTTCAGAATATTACAATTATAAATAAGAATATTCAGGAAAACTATTTTAAACATGAATTTTTATGCAGAGAAAAGAGCTATAACGTATATCACGATAGTAAATATGCAATATTAAAAAATAAAAAGAATATTGATAGAACACAAGTTTTTGAATTTTGTGAGAATAAAATAACATTTTTGCGAATTACACCATCATTTTGTTCAGATATTGGACGTGAATTTATGAATAAATACAATATAAAAAAGACGAGAATTCAAAATGATAGTAATAAGGATTTTTATTTATAGGTTATGATTCATTCAGTATTTCCATTTTTATTTTTTTATAATATTCTGGATCAATACTTAAATTTTGGATTACAGAATTTACAGAATGTTCTATAATAGGTTTTCTAAATTTTCTATTATTTACCAGCACAAAATG
>Ga0255098_1000339_pt1 | contig 13768 bp, 13 predicted proteins | sample Colum_Atlam_RepC_2_FD_188440 | JGI IMG/M metagenome (GOLD analysis project Ga0255098, IMG submission 188440) | Freshwater microbial communities from Columbia River, Oregon, United States - Colum_Atlam_RepC_8d | ecosystem: Environmental > Aquatic > Freshwater > River | place: USA: Oregon... | reverse complement strand
GTGGTAGTTACTGTTGTAGTGGTAGTTCCAGTAGTTCCAGTAGTTCCAGTAGTTCCAGTAGTTCCAGTAGTTACTGTTGTAGTGGTAGTTACTGTTGTAGTGGTAGTTCCAGTAGTTCCAGTAGTTCCAGTAGTTCCAGTAGTTCCAGTAGTTACTGTTGTAGTGGTAGTTACTGTTGTAGTGGTAGTTCCAGTAGTTCCAGTAGTTCCAGTAGTTCCAGTAGTTCCAGTAGTTACTGTTGTAGTGGTAGTTACTGTTGTAGTGGTAGTTCCAGTAGTTCCAGTAGTTCCAGTAGTTCCAGTAGTTCCAGTAGTTACTGTTGTAGTGGTAGTTACTGTTGTAGTGGTAGTTCCAGTAGTTCCAGTAGTTCTAGTACTTACTATTGTAGTTGTAGTTACTGTAGTGGTAGTTCCAGTACTTACTATTGTAGTTGTAGTTACTGTAGTGGTAGTTCCAGTACTTACTTTTGTAGTTGTTGTAGTAGTTACAGTTGCAGGCAATTTAGTTGTATTAAGATGTTTATATTCATATTCGTCTTCGTCTTCATCTTCACCATCCTCGTGGTATTCAGTTTCATCGATTTCATCTAATTTAATTTCTATTGGATAAGGATAAGAATAACTAAAAGATATAAAACATGATAATAAATATAATATACATAACCCTTTTATTACAATTTGCATTAAAAACTTTAATAATTGTAATATTTATTTAATAAAATAATAATACAAAAATAATCAATTTTTAGTAATTATAATTTCTTCTGTAAAATGAAAGTGTGCCAGCATTATATATTCGCCTAGATAATGATGGGAAATGATGAACATAATTACATGTATTGCAGCCTTGGTATATGATACAACAGTGACGGACTGAGATAATAGGGTACCAAAACGGATATAAAGCAATTTTATTTACACCTGATGCTAAAGATCTAAATCTTTGAATAATAAAATTGAAAAAATTTAATAAGTATATAAAATAAATTATAATAATAATAATAATAAATATGTTACTTGGAGCTATATTAGGAAAAAAGACTCAGAAAAAACATACTTCAAAACACTCTAGAAAGAGTAAGAAACATCAAAGAGTTTTAAGTAAAAAAGAATTTGAAACTAACAGAGAAGATGTAACTCAGAATAGATATTTTATATTGGGATCTTGGGCTGATCATGATGCTAGAGTAGTATTAATTACACCCACACAAATTACTTATTTTGAAAAACATAACTCTACATTTTATAGCATTAATAAGACTAAGACTAAGAATGAATATTATCCACCATTGCATGAGCAATTAAAGGATGGAGAATGGAGACATAATACTTATAATTATGAAAAGTTATTTATGTTAAATTCTAATGATACATGGTATAGTGAAAAAGAGTATATGAAACCAGTTGATTTAAACAAAGCATATAAATCATCAGGAATTATGTATGATTCACTAATTAAAAGTTATGAAATTTATTACATTCTTATAAAATTAGATGCTAAACGTTATGTTTCACTCGGTTATAAACCTTTTGAATTTGAAATACCAGAAGATGATGAGATTATTAATTTGACATGTCATAATTCTAAAAGTGGTAATCAAAATATACTTTTATTTGGTAGAAAAAATACTTATACAATAGATGATGGTAGTAATGATTTTTCAGGTCATTATTATATTCCAAATGACTTTATAAAACAATATAAATACTTTGATTTGTGGAAAGATGAAAAAGGTCCATATATAAAAGTTTCTGCAAAAGATTATAAAAAGATTTTAGGTATTAAAGTTCCGCATTGGAAAGAACAAAATATATACAATGTTGTTCATTATTTAGAAACAAAAGATATAGAATTAAATTCTGGATAGATTAATTCAATTAATATCGTTTATTCCTTAAATTCCTATCGGTCTTTAATGACCGATATATGTAGGGATGTAATATAGCCTAAAAACTACATTTTCGAGAGCTATTCGCATAACTAATAAAGATTTTTAAAAAATCTTTAGGAGGTTAAAGGATAGTAAAATAAAAAATAAAAATACTTAAAAATCACTAAAATTAATATTAATTTTTAGATGGAATTAATTCCAGCCACATTTCAATAGTCTTACAATGTGCAAACCATTTGAATTCATAAGTACCCTTAATTCTTAATATATTTCTACCCGCGATATATTTTTCACCGGTATCTGAATTAAATTTAGTAACATCTCCAATAGGTACAGATTCATCAAATGATGTTTGATCATATCTATCAATTGCATTTATCGCAATTGCTTCAATTTCAGGAGGAAAATTATGAGCAATTTCACGAATACACTTATTATATGAATTTGTAGTAGATGACCTATAATGGTTAGAATTTGTATCAGTTTTTTGCACTGTTACTTCGGCAGACTTATGGTCTCCAAACATACTAGAAAGTCTACTTCCTAAATCAGCCATTCTTTATTTTGATTATTTCCACTTATTTATGTTGTATTTATATCTTTTATATATATTTGTTTATATTTCTATTATATTCAAATTATATAATTTCAATTTTTATTAATCTACCTATAAATTTAAAAAAAAACCTGAAAAATAGAAAAAAACATTAAAACATTAAAACAAAAGATAGTAAAATAAAAGAATTATTAATTAAAAATAAAAATATTCAATACATAATGTATGAATTAATAACGATGAATGGAATGGTTTAATAGAAATAAATTAAGAATTTATTATTTTTTCTATATTTTTTATAATTAAAAAAAAATTGAAATTTATAATATATATAGACAAATGCTAAAAAATATAAAGAATGCCTCGTAATTATATAACTGGTGCAAGCACTAACCGTACAACAGATATGCGTTTTCCTATTAAGAGTGATGGAACACGAGATCTAAGGTATATAAATCCACAATTTGTAAATGGAAATGGTGCACGTGATATGAGAACTCTTCTTACATCACAAAGAAAGTAAAAAACAATTTTAATATTTTCAGATTTTATTGATAAATATTTATAAATATTTGAACTTTTTATTTTTTATTGAATTTTTACTGATTAAGAAGTTGAGATTTACCATCCCAAAAATATTCATTAGTCGATTTTTGCATATATGATTTACCGCATCGACTACTATAGTCGAAATCCCTAATTATATTAGGTGTGCTCACCCCTCCGCGTCTCCATGCAGGGTCATTGTATTCTTGAATTAGATGTATTGGGTTTTGTATATTATAATTTATGTGATCAATTTGACAAGTATATTGATGGGGAATTGTAATTCCAGACAAAGCTCCAGATGAGCGTTTGACTTTGGTATCTTCAGCGAACTTCAATTCACTTTCCTCATCTGGGCGTAAATATCCACGGCCCATATAGGGAATAGTTTTATAGGGGCGTTCGAATAATTGTTGGTTACACTTGGGATATTTGCGGGTTAAACCCCAACGTAATTTGCTACCGTCATCAACTACACATGCTTGTTCGGTACCATACCCGTTCTTGAAAGGAATAGTAACATTGTCAGTTGCATTTTTTACAGTTTGGGGAATCATACATTCGCAATCAAAATAATTTGTAACACCATAATTACCAGGACCAATACTTTGACGTGTGTCAATATCTATAAAACATTTATCGTCGTGGGACATAGCTTTATAATTGACATTAAAACGTTTGGTACCGTCGAAGTTAATGCAGTTACGCTCGGACTGAAGCATTTGATTGCTTTTATCAAAGTTTAATTCATTTGTACTCATTTTTTACAATTAGTTTATTATTACTTGAAATATATTATACTTAAATTAGATAAATATTTTATTACTTGGAAATAAAACAAAATTAATTCTTTGCAATATTATTTGTAATATTATTTGTAATAATTTTATTGTATTACAATACAAAAAAAATTTATTCATAAAAGATAAATAGTATGTTATCATTATTTGAATTATCATTTTATTTTGCATATTTCTTCTTAGCAGGTTCAACTGCATTAACTGCATTTGAGGTATTTAATACATTTCCATCTAAATATGAACCTCTGAAATATATTCTAGCAATTGAAACAACAGTTAATATAATCGCAAGTGTTGCTTATAGTAGCTTAATTACTTTAGTAAAACAACAAAATTTTTCCAATATTACAAGTTATCGTTATTTGGATTGGTTTGCAACTACACCCTTACTTCTTATTTCACTAACATTATACCTACAATATAAGAAAAGCATAAATACAAACACAGCACCTAACACAACTAATGCAAATAACACTATACAAAATGCACCAGTTAAATTTGAATATGATAGATTAGGTATAATAGTTGGATTAAATGTATTGATGTTAATATTTGGTTATTTAGGAGAGACAGGTAAAATGAATCATATACTTGCTTGTGTATTAGGTTTTATTCCATTTATTGTAATGTTTTATTTAATCTGGGAATGGTATGGTGATAGTATCCAGAACAAGAAGATATTTATAATATTTATTATGGTATGGTCATTATATGGTATAGTATATTTCTTACCTAATATACCAAAAAATATTAGTTATAATATTCTAGATGTAATTGCTAAAGTAGGATTTGGATTATTAATATGGTTTGAAGTTGTACAATTACGCTTAACTGATGAAATAGATAAATAAATTATCTATTTACATATTAGAAATTGTATTCTAGAGAAATTGTATTCTAGAATGATGAAAAAACTTACACTGAAACATAAATATAAACCACGACACACTAAACACAAAGTAAAACAAAATGCAAAACACAATAAAAATCATAAAACTAAAAAAATAGTATCTGCTAGAATGAAAATTAATTATAATTATAATTATGATAATCCAAATATGAAAAATTATGAACCTATATTTACCATAATTGAAAACCCAGATAAAACAAAACATAAACTAGAATTTAACTTAATGCGGAATTTTTTAAAGCGGGATTATCATTTAACTGAATGTAATCAATATGAGTGTATGAAACGTAAAGTGATGTTTGTATGGTTTAATTATGAAGCAAGTGGATTGACAGGATTAAAACGTCGTTATTACAATACCCAAATATATTTGATAAATAGTATTACGAATATAGATAGTGTTGCAAGTAAAGAAAAATTACATCTAAATATGAAAGAACACTTTCCAGAAATATATAAAAAACATATGGCGCAATCATTTTTATTATCTAATGATTGGAAACTACCTGCAAAATCAGTATTCATTGCGCGGCCAATTAATCTTTTACAAGAACATAAAAAAGCCGGGGAGTTGGGTTCTGGATATAGTGGTAAAGATATTGTTTATATTAGTGATGAAGACACATTGAAACAAGCCAAGGAACTTCTTAAAAAGTATGATAATATGTTAATTAGTGATTATATTACTAACCCATTATTATTTAAAAAATGTAAATTCCATATTCGAACATATTTACTTGCTAGCGTAATCAATAATGAATATAATACATATATGGTAGAATTTGGACGTATATACACCGCCAAATTACCCTATATCACTGGCGATTGGAATAATCACGAAATACACGATACACACGTTAAAAGTACTCCAGTGGACTGGTTTTTCCCTTCAGATTTTACTAGTCAAAATATGGGTACACCGATTTCTAAAACTGTGATAAAAGATATATTTGACCAGATTAGAAATATTTTTATAGGTGTTTCAGATTTGCTTTCTAGAACAGTAGGATTATATGATAATATTAAAAATGGTTTTGATATATTTGGAGTTGACTTGATGATTAGGGATGATTTTACTGTTGTATTGATAGAGTGTAATGATAAGGGAGGTTATACACCTAAAAGTGAATCAACACGTATAATGATTGAAAAATTATTATTCAATTGGATAAATGATGTTATATTTAGACCTGCATTCCAGAATAAAAAACCTATTGATCATAAACCATTATTTACAAAGCGATTGGTTGTAAATTACTTAGTATTCTAGATATTCGCAATTCTAGATTATCATTGTTTTTGTTTTTTTTGAATATTTTGTGTTTTTCGAATAATAAGTGTTTTTCGAATAATAAGTATTTTTCGTATAATATTGGTTTTATATTTCGATATTTAATATAAGTCTTTTTCTGATATTATTCTAGAATGTCTAAATTAAATATACCTACTTGTAAATTTAATGATGATGAATGTAATAAGTTATTCACATCTATAACTGAAAAACTTAATATTCATAATCCACAGTTTTTTTATCCTATCTATAAAAAAGTATTAGATGATGAAAATATGACATCTGATGAATTACGTGGTATAGTATTCGATAGTAAATTCAAATGCAAAGAAATTTTAACTAAAAATCTAGATTGTGATAGTGAAGATTATGAAACTGATAATGAAATGGAATCAGATATAGATGAACTAACAGATGGAAATACTGACCAACCAGTGTTCACTTTTAAAGGATCTTCCGATGCAAATATTATAGAAAGTATAGTGGATGTCGAAGATGGTGAAGATGCTGATAATATTGAAAATATTTTAAATGCAAAAGATGATATTGATATTGAAAAATTAAATGGTGATTTAGAAGAAGACAACACCAGTGAAAATAGTGGTGATGATAGAGAAATTGAAGAAGCAATTAGTAATACTTTTACTGCAAATGCGTTGATTGAGAGAATAAATAAGCAAACTGGTGAGAGTATAGTTAAAGAAGAGGAGATACATATTAAGAAAACTGCACTACTAGAACCATTAAAAGTTATGAAAGATGAATTTGTTATTCCTGCTAGAATACAAAATAAAAACTTAGATAATGACACAATTAGAAACACAATGAATAAACTCAATTCCTATAATAACAGTGGACACGTAGAAGCATTATTCCTCTATTTAGGTAATAAATTAGTTGAATCTGGTAAATGTCCATCATTCCCATATTATTATGGTTGTATTAATGGAGAAGATCCTAATTATCATCATAATATTACTGATGAATATGAAATGGTTTCTAAGACTAAATGGTTTCGTAATCGTGTTAAGAATGATTTCGATTTATTAATAATTGAAAATGAAGATATAGATGAAATGCAAGAACAGATAAATAATAATCTACGCAAACCCTTAAGTTATTCAAGTAATGATATGTTTTCTAGAAATCGTAAATGTGATGGTTATGAAGCTAATAGTAATGAAGGAAATAGTGATGAAGAAGATAGTGATGAAGAAGATAGTGAAAATGATGATGATGATGATGATGATGATGATGAAGAAGAATCATTATCAGATGATATAGAAAAAGATTTGGAAAATATTGAAAATATTGAAAATATTGAAAATATTGAGAATATTGAGAATATTGAAAATATGGATAATGATCTTTCTAATAATCAAATACTTACAAAACCAGAGATTATTCCAATTGATTCTATAGATACAGTTCTAGATAATATTCTAGATGAATTAGAAAATAAAGATGCCACTGCAAATAATATTAATTTTATATCAGAACTAAATGATGATGAGTTAGATATTAATATCAATGACGATGAACAAACTGGTGGGGAACAATCTACCACGATAACTGCAAATGGAGAGAATACACCTGATAATATTGTTAATACTTGCAATGTTATGAATGATGATGATTTTATTGAGGAATTGAGTGATATTGACCCTGATAATTTATCAATGAGTGAGTTTGAGAATAATTGTAGTAATTTATATTATGTTAAATGTGATAAGATGCCAGTTAATTTATGTCTGATGGAAAAATTAGATAATACTCTAGATAATTTATTGGATGATGGATATAATATGAGTGAGAATGAATGGTTTTCTGTGTGGTTCCAAGTTGCATTTGGATTAGCAATTGCGCAGAAGTATTTTAATTTTGTACATAATGATTTACATTCTAGCAATGTGATGTTTAAGGATACAGAACTTAGATATATTTATTTCCATATTGATAATATTTTTTATAAAATTCCAACCTATGGTAAGATAACTAAGATAATAGATTTTGCACGAGGTACTTTTAAATTAGGTGACCGTTGGATATTTAGTGACCAATTTAAAGATGATGGTGATGCGTGTGGTCAATATGATTATCCAGTTGATGGTAATTTAAAGAATTGTGAGCACAAACCCAATTCATCATTTGATTTAGTGCGATTAGGTACAACTGTTATTCAGAGATTGGAAGATGTACCTGCGGTTATGGAATTTGTGGAAAGCATCACTAAAGATGATTATGATAATTCACTTTGTTATGATAAAGATACTTTCCAACTATATATTGATATTGCACATAATTGTCATAATGCAGTACCAATTGAAGTATTAGGTAGACCTGAATTTGAACGGTTTAGAATTGCAAAGGAAAAAGTGCCAAAAGGTGTATATGTATTTAAGTATTAAACAGCTTAAAATTAAAACCAATTAGGTAATGGTTCAGACCAACTGGCTAATGCTTCTTTATCTAAAATAAATTTTGCATCTTTTACAATTTCTTCATATTGTATAGGTGTTCTAGGATGCCAATTATGTAATGTACAATAGTAAAATGTAGCCATACTAAATAAATTTTCTTCTAATAGATTATGTTTATTTACTGGGGTTGAGCTATTTTGATTTAAAGTCTCTTGATCTGTATCTAGTATAGTTTCTGAGGTAGTATTAAAATAGCCTTTCTTTTTTAATGTTTTTTGTAATTTTGCAAAACTAGGTCGATTTTTAAATAAACTGTCACTAATAGGTCTCTTTTCTATTTTTTCTATTTTGAATTCTAGATTACGTGGTAAAGTATATTCACTAAAATCCCATAAAGGTCTTTGGTCCATCATAAATGTTGAAAATTTATCAGTATATTGTTTGCTATTTGGCATATAAATAAAAGGGATGTCTTTCATATTCATTAAAATAAATACACAATCGCCATCAGAGAACATTTCAGCAATATTTCTATCTAGAGTTGTGGATATAAAATTTTTAAATAAATACGTATCATCAACCTTTAGATTTTTAATATCCGGAGTAGTATGCATACCACGAAATAATATTTCTTCTCCAGTCATTTTAGGACAATCATTTCTATCATATATTTTATCTAAACGATTTAATAATGTTATACGAGCTTTATAACTAGTTTCAATATATTTTTGCAAATCTTTAATATCAAATGAATTATTAAATGGTATTAAATCTGTTCCATTTTGAAAAATATCTTTTCTAAAACGAGTTTCATCAAATAAATCAAAAGGAAAACTTATTTCTCTTTGTGGTATATCTTTACCCTTACTTTTACCATTACTTTTACCATTACTTTTACCATTACCCTTATTTTTTCCATCAGCATTATAATTAGCTAGAAGATTTGATTGAAAAAATGAACCCATACCTTTGTAATATTTAACCGCCATTAACTCATTAGGACTAAGCTTATCATAAAATTTTGTGAATTGTGGTAATATATTTAGAATTTTTCCTACTCTTTCTACATTGAATTTACGATAACTTTTACGTGTAATTCTAGCTTTTAAACTAGTAAATGATTTATCACGTTTTATTGTACTCTTTCTCTCAGAGACAGTTGATTTCTTAAGACTTTTATTTTTACTAGCTTTTTTAGTGTTGTGTTTTTTTATAATTTCTTTTGAAGACATTCTAGCAGAACTATATTATTTAATAGCTAGATATTCTTTTATTCAATAGCTAGATATTCTTGTAAAGATATTATAGTGTAAAAATACATATTTAAAAATCAATATTAATATTAGTATATCTAGAAAAACTAACAAAAAACAGTAAAACTAATAAAACCAGTAATTAAGTAAAACAAATAGTAAATAAAAATGACGGCAGGTGCATTAATTCAGCTTAGTTTTGGTAATACAGATCGTATGGCATTTTTAACACTTAATGCCCAAATAACCCATTTTAAAAGTGTTTATAAAAAATATACTAATTTCAGTACTCAATTTATAACTATACAACCGATTTTAACTAATGCTACATTATCATTTAGTGAAGATACAAAGGTAACATTTGAAATACCGCGTGATGGTGATGCTATTAAAGATATATATCTTACTCTAGAATTACCAGATATTTACAGTAATAGTAATTATCAATTCCAATGGATAAAACGTATTGGTGAATATATAGTTCGTGATGTATCGTTGCAAATAGATACAAATCAAACAGTAGATAAGCAATATGGTGAATGGTTTCACGCATATAGCGAACTTAATTATGATGAAGGTAAAAAACAAGGTTATTATAGAATGATAGGTAATGTGTCTGAAATGTATGATCCTTCTAATGCGCCAGGGAATAATGGTATTTATCCCAGTACTGGATTTGCGCCATCAATTATAAATCGTAAATTGTATTTACCGCTAGCATTTTGGTTTAATAAATTTGCGTCAATGAGTTTTCCGTTAATTGCTATACAGAAAACAATTATGTATATTACATTTACATTCCGCCGTTTACAAGAGTTATATACGGTTATAGATTATGCGGGTGTGAGTGGTGGTTCTGGTAAACGTGTAAAGCCAACTAAAACGAATCATTATATAGGTAATTTTCTTGTTCCAAGTACTACATCTCAAAATAGTTTATTTGTTAATCCACGGTTGGAAATAAATAATATATTCTTAGATGATGAAGAACGCAAACGTTTTGCATTATCTACCCACGAATATTTAATTACACAAGTACAACTTATTAAGCAAAGTTATAACACTAGCATGGCAGTATCTGTGGATTTAAAGAATATTAATAAACCGGTGACGGAATTAGTATTTATGATCCGTCGTAGTGATATGGAAGACGTGAACGATTGGTCTAATTATACTAATTGGAATGTTGCTGACATTCCACCATATTCCAGCGGTTATATTAATCCTTATGGTCCGGCATTAAATATTAATTCTGGCAATATAATTAATTATAAGAATAAGAATTTATTGAAATCTGCGTTGGTTCGGTTAATGGCAAATGAAATAACTATGGGTGATGTACCAAATAATGATAATCCCACAGGTCCCAGATTAAATGGTAAAGATTTTCTCTTTTACAATTTGATGGAAAACTTTTATGCCAATCGCAATATTCCAGCAGAAGGCATATATACTTATTCATTCTCAATGGATAATTCTAGTTTACAACCCACCGGTGCTGTTAATTTTTCATCTATCAATAATAAAGACCTAATTCTCAATCTAACACCTATTAATCAGGCGGAAACAATGAATAGCCCCACCGGCACACCATACACTTATAACTATATTGTACACGTCTTCGCAGTTAATTATGATATATTGAAAATTATGGGTGGTCTCGTTGGTACTATGACAGCAAATTAAGTTTTTCAATTAAATTTGTTTTTTTTTGGCAAAACTAATGTAAAATGGAATAAAAATTGATTTTATGAATAATTAATAATTTTGTATTATTTACCAATTACTTTGATAATTGCTTGCAATATGGATGATTTCTTTACAAACCCTGAATACAGTAAATATTTTAGTAAAATAAAAGATTTTTCGAATGATGCAATGCCTGTTTTTGATAGTACTACTACAAAATTAGATTTATCAAATAGAAAATTAAATGAATTACCTGATTTGAGTATGTGTATTAATTTAATTGAATTAGATATTAGCAACAATAATATTACATCAATCAAAAATTTGCCACCATCAGTTGAAATAATTAATTGTAGTTATAATAAAATAGAAACATTAGATGATTTGCATCCGAATGTTAAAGTATTATACTGTAGAAATAACAATATTACATCACTGGATAATTTACCAAATCTTAAAGAATTAGATTGTTCTAATAATAATATTTCTGCATTGGATAATTTATCAATTACTTTAGAAATATTAATTTGCGAGTATAATAAAATTAAAGAATTATATAATTTACCTAATCCACTTAAAAAATTACACTGTAAGAGCAATCTAATTGACAATCTAGCAAATTTGCCTCCTGGATTAGAAGAATTATATTGTTGTCTTAATAAATTTACAGCATTAAGAAATTTGCCAGCAGGTATTCGTATATTATTTTGCAGTGAAAATAAAATTACTTTAATCGAATATCCACCTAATCTAGAAATATTACAGTGCGGATTTAATCTACTTGAATCAGTAAATGATATACCATCCACGGTTATAACATTAGTTTGCAATAATAATAAATTAACAAATTTAGATGTTTTACCTCCTAATTTAGAATACCTGTGTGCTTATACTAATCCATTTATATATGAATATGTTTCTGACCCCACATTGGAAAATGTTAAACTACACAATGAAACTAGAAATGGACAACAGGTAAAACGCGTACGATTGGAATAAAACTATATTTAATCTAGACTTAATCTAGGCAAGAAGCAAGAAGCAAGAAGCAAGAAGCAAGAAGCAAGAATAAAATTGATTTCTTTTTCTTTTTACTAATTTACGTTACACCGACCGAAAAGAAAAATGAGAATTATTTACAAAAATTGTATTGTATGAATAATAATTTAACAGCATTATATAATTTACCACCTAATATACAATCACTTACTTTCAAATCAAATCCATTGATCTATGATTTTGAACCAACACTGGAAAATATTAAAAATAAAATAATTTAGCGTCGAATGTCGTCGCGAAGGTGCGGGTGCGGGTGCGGTTGCATTGACGGGAAAGACTGTAGGATAATTCTAGTTTTTATTTTCGGTAGTAATACTAAAAGTTATAAAAAGTAAATTTTGTGAATATACCTACATTATCTAATGTATTTGCTAAATTTAACTACAAGTTTATTATTTGGTTTAACGTCGGCATATACATATTATATGAATGTAATTCCATTTTGTGTTGCGTGTGGATGTTGTTTAATGACGTCTGTGTTATATCATGGTTCTTGTTTATTACAGATAGATGAAGATTTATCAAATTCCTTTAAAATTATTGATATTATAATATGTAATTTTAGTGTATTTTATTGTGGAATTATCGGTTTTTCTTATGGATTCAATATATGGAGTACATTGTGTATGCTTTGTATAATTTATATGATAATTGTATATTATTTTTTACATCTAAGTCATCATCCAGAATATGGATATTATATACATTCAAGCATTCATATAATAGGTAATATAGGTGTCTATTGTTTATTACAGTCTGTATTACTATCTACTATCATTTAATTCTCAAATTATTTTATTGTATTTAATTGTATTTAATTGTATTTAATTGTATTTAATTGTATTTAATTGTATTTAATTGTATTTAATTATATTTAATTACATTTAATTACATTTAATTACCATTATTATTTTATTGTAATAATCTAGAATATCAATCTAGAATATTATTGTAAAATATAAAATATAAAATATAAAATGGCAGATGAAATATCTACAGGTTATGAAGATATTATTGATTTATTAAGTGTTTCACCAACTGCTGAAGATCCAAATAATCTTAATTGGAAAGACCAACTTAATGATTATGTTGTATTATTTCTAAAATATTTATTCCTAGTAACTATTTTAACATTAAATTTCATAGGTTTATCAGTATCACTAAATTGTAATGCCGATCAAGAACTATTTACACGTATAATTAGTGCAATGTTTGCATTCTTCTTCGGATTTGTATATCTATTAATTAACTATTATACTTATAAAGTATTATCACAAGGTAAAATGTGCAAAATGAATACCGAAAAACTATTCCCCTTCAAAGCTTAATTTATATATCATTAATTTCTATTTT
>Ga0255098_1000337_pt1 | contig 13785 bp, 13 predicted proteins | sample Colum_Atlam_RepC_2_FD_188440 | JGI IMG/M metagenome (GOLD analysis project Ga0255098, IMG submission 188440) | Freshwater microbial communities from Columbia River, Oregon, United States - Colum_Atlam_RepC_8d | ecosystem: Environmental > Aquatic > Freshwater > River | place: USA: Oregon... | reverse complement strand
TTGTCGGTGCTTACCGGCGTGGGGTAAAGCTCAAGAATCGGAATGGGCGCACCGCCTGTCGGATTAGCTCGGCTCACAAGCGCAACCCAAGTCATGGCGAGGCCCACTCCGATATTGTGGGAGCGCAAGCGCGAGATCTCGTTGATAGAAGTAATGCGGACGCGATTAACGAGTCCCTGCGTGAACTGGATAGAAATAAGGTCGCGCAAGTCGGACGGGCAGGTTGAATACGACTGGCCGCTTGTAAAGCCGATATACGCGGATTGACGCTCTAGCCACTTCCACTCGTGCATGGTGCAGAGGAACTGACCCGCTTGGTTGATGACCGTCATGGGGTCAATCGTCTGCGAGGGCAGAGCGTTGCCTAGCGTGTGGCGGATGTGGTCAACGCAGCGTGCGGCGGTTAGGGTCATAGTCGTGTGTGTTCGGGGTGTAGGGGAGACGGACGCGCCGCCTCCCCTGCGTAGCGGACTAGTTTAGATCAACGCAAAGCGTTGTAGCCCAAGTAGTCAATCGTTGCGGTCTTACCAGAACCAGTCGTGGTATGAACGCCAGCTTGCAAGTACAACGCAACGCCTGTGGGGGCCACGGTGCTTTCACCAACCAACGCTTGGTTGAGGTAGAACTGGCACTTGGAGCCAGTCCAAACCACAGCCATGTCAATGTAGGTGGCAGCAACAGCAGCCGTGGACAACGCAGTCGTGACACCAGCGTAGGCCACAGCCGTTGCAGACGCGCCGTACCGAATTTGACCGTTGATCACGGCAAATCCAGCACCTTGGAAGTTAGTGCTGGTCAACGGCGTGTCGCTGGATGCCAACAAACCAAACCAAATGTTTTGGTCTGTGATTGTCGTAGACAGCATACGGCAAACAGCAGCAGCGGGCTTGCCAGCGACCAAACGCAACGGAATTGGAGTCCGCAATTGACAAGTGTTACTAGCAGACGCGCCAGTACCAATTGTTACTTCGCCGGTAGTTGAAGCAGCAAGTGCCACCGGAGCGAGTTCCGTGCCAGATCCTTGAATAGCCCACGGGCCAACCGCTTGATCCGCAGTAAGCGGCGTTCCAAGAAGGAAATCGTCAAACAGCACGACCGGAAGCGGATACGCGCCGATTGACAGGTCAACTCCTTGGCCAGTTTGCATACCAAACTGCGGGAAGTTAAAGCCTTTGTCGATGTACATAGTCTTATTCCTTTCCTATCAGTAGGCCGAGTAAACTTGGGCCGCAGACAGCGAGGTTGACGGGAATGTACCCGTAACCGTGCCGGGGGTAATGATCGCGTGCGTGTGACGCGCCGTGCAGACATTGTTGAAGTAGCTGTTGATGTAAACAGTCTTCGTAAACGGCTGGTTGAACGGCGACATCGGCGGCTTGCGAACGAAGTACTTGTCCTTGTGAAACACAGTCTTCAAGTACTTAGCGTTAAGCAGGTAGTAACGCGGGCCGCGACCTTGCGCGCTGGCATCACCTTCGGACACCAAAGCCGAGCCAGTCGTGTACAGCGGAGCGGCATCCAACTGCGGGACATACACCAGTTCCATACCGGCGTACATCGGGCCGTTAAAAGCCGAGTCGGGGCTAGTGCGGTTGGTGTACCAGTCCTGACCTTGACGCAGCAGGTCGGTCATCACGAGAAGACCCTTCTTCGTGGTGAACGCAGCAATGCTGTTCCAAGTGTTCGGCTCAAAGTACGCTTCCTTGCCAGCGGGCGGGCGGAAGTTCAACTGCAAGAACGCATCGTCCATTGCGTTGATGACATTTCGCGCACCGGCAGTCGGCTTGACAGCGGGGCTGTCGTAGCCAATCACACGGTTACGCCACTTGGTCTTGCCAGCAGCGGTCGGGCTGATGGTTTCAACGGTGGTAAACGCGCCTGTGCCGCCGACATCGTTAAACAAACCGTTGGCCGCTTCGTTAATGAACGCCGGAATGCTGTAAGGCTCCTTGCCAGCAGCGGCTTCCATCGTCGAAGCGTTCGGAACCGCCCACCACTTCGTTTCCATGCCGTTGCAGATCGAGGTCTGCACGCGCATTTCCAGCTTGGTGAGGAGCGATTTGTATTGCATGAAGCGCGAGTCGTCGGTGTACGACGAACCAGCGTTCAACGCTTCTTCTTCTTCCGTCCAGCTATAGCTGTCAACGGCAAAACGCCAGGGCGACGACCAGCGCGTGAGCACTTGGGGCATCGTCGGCGTTTGGGGGTCGTTGGGCTGATACATCGAGAAGGTGTTAGCTTCGTCGAACATCAGTTCGTCACGGATTTCGGAGCCGCCTTGGACGACTTCCGAGTAATCCTTGCCGCGCACGAAGCGCGCCCACGAGTAGTTTTGGAGTTGAGCGGCGTTGACAAACTTTTCCGGCCCCGTGAGGAGCAACGGGCCAGTTGCCTCTGCCCAGTCAGCAAAGGAGACAATAGCAGGCATTTTTCAGTCCTTGTTTTTGTTAGTAACCATCGACGCGACGGCGGGCCTCAGCACCATTCAGTCCTTCGCTGGACATGAGGTGGAAGATAGCGCGATCACGGGACATACCGTTAATTTCGGTAGACCCGCTCCTCTTGGGAACTGATGCTTGGCCTGCGTTACGCTTCTGGTCTGTTTGGATTCTTTGCGCTTTCACTCGGTTCTGGATTGCATCGCGCAACACAACTTGAGCGGCATCACGCATAGCTGACTCTGTCCGTTCTTGGAGGTCGTCAATGTCTGCGTATGCGCCGCTTTCAGCCATGCGTTGCATGGTGGCAATCACATTCCCAAATGTTTCCTTTTCGCGAAGCTCGGGATAATCAGCGGCAAGCTGCGTGCGTGCGTTTGCCAACAACATTTGCGTGGACAGACCAGCAGCAATTTGGACTTGTTGTTCCATTTGCTGATAGCGTTCAGACAAAGGTTTGGTGGCACTTTGCAGCGCAGATGCAAACGCTTCTTCAGCTTCGTCGCCTAGCATGAAGGTGTCAGCGAGTTGCTTTGCGGCCTGACGGATGTAAGCCTGCTCGGGTTGCTCTGCTGCTTTTGCCTGCTTAGTGGCCCGCTCAGAGTCCGTGCGTTGGTTATCCTGTTTCGGCTCGACTTGCTTCTCGGAACTACCCTTCTTTAGGGCGGCGAATTCCTGAGCCATTCTGTCGGTTTCGCCTTGCACTTTGGCAAGTTGGCGACCCCACTTGAGTTTGACCTCGTCGGGCAAACCCTCCAGAATGTCCTTAGGAACCTTGGCGCGGCGCAGGGCGGTAAGGGCGCGTTCTTGCGCTTTCGCGTCTGTGCCATCGACTTCCGGCTCCCTATCGTCATCGGATTCACTACTTTCAGCAGCTTCGGCTTTGGCCGTCGTTTCCTTCGGTTCCTCAGCCTGCTTGCTCTTGACGAACTTGCCATCTTCGTTGCGCGTTTGCGCTGAAGATTGCTCTTTTTTGGTCGCTGCTTCCTTGGTCTTAGCCAGCGCAGCTTCCTTCAACGACTCTTGCTCTTGCATTTTGGTAGCAAGGGAGTCGTAGACCTCGCGGGCGTGCGCTTCTGCGCTCGGATCCACGGGTGACTTCAGACCCGCCATCGGGGCGGTCGGTTGTTGTTTAACTTCAGTTTCCGTATTCATACTTGTACCCCGTTTTAGCTGTAAATTCGCGAATCTCTCTCATGCTGCGGAATGCAGGCTTGCCCGTCCCAGGTTCGTGGTGCGGCGCGTCTGGATGCCAGCGCGGCAACGAGTGCGAGACAAAGTGAGGCTCGAAGATGCGAGCTTCGGGCAGGTTAGAGGAGATGATGCGCCGGTAGCTTTTGCCACCTTGTTTAATCACCTTGCCGATCTTTGGTGCTTTCGTCATCGGGTATTCCCGCGTGATGATCTCACCATCGTCAGCTTGGAATTCGTATTGAGCCATTACGAACCGCCGCTTGGTTTACCTTGGGTTTTAGACTTAGTCGGGTTTACACCCGCGCCAACTGCTTTCCCGAAGCCTTGGTTTTGTGCCAGCTTCGGTGCATTACGAACGGGTTCCGGCTGACCACCGCCAGGTCGGCCACCCTGCTGTCCGGCTGCGCCGCCAGACATCATCTGCATTTCCATGTTCATCTGCGCCATCTCGGCGGCAGCTTCTAGGTTCAGATACTGGTCGAGGTCAGGCATGTTGAAGGCTTCGCCCCAACGCTTGAACCACGACTTCCAATCCCAGAAGGGAATTTGCATGACCGCAGGCAGCATCTGCATGACAGCGTTGCTTGCGGCAATCATCTTCTGTACTTCGCTGCCGTCATTACGCACAGCATCGATGTGGATCTCTAGGTCGTCGAAGCTCATGCCCGAACCTTCTTCGTCGGTGTCGGTAAGCTGACCTAGCATCTGGATCATTGCATCGCCCTGCTCACGCGGCATATAGCCAGCCTTCACAGCGCGGCGCACGCCCTCGGCCATTTGTTCCGGCGACTGACCGCCGACAAACACGCCGTATTCGCGGCCAAGCGGCAGCACGCTGCGCTCGTCTTGGTCGAAGTACCACAGCACGCTGCGGAACAGACGCTTCTCAAACTCCATGAACTTCATGTCCACGAAGCCGGTGAGTGCGCTGCTTGCTTGGGCAGCAATAGCGTTCTCGGTAGCCGTGCCTGCGCCACTCACTTGGCCGCGCACAGCGTCACCCATAGCAAGGTTGCGGTCTACGCGACCACGCAACTCAAACTCGCGCATCTGCGCGTCTTGAGATGCGCCGCCGACCTCGATCTCGATGACTTTGTTTTTCTCGATGCCGCTAACTGCAACGATGTCACCATCCGGCGCATTAGCCAGCTTGTTGATCATCGAGGGCTTGAGGCCGTCTACGAGCGCAAGCGTCTTGCGGCGTTGCGCAGCGTTGTTGTTAGCGCGAGCTTGGTTGTTTAGCTCTTGGATCTGGCCTTCGTTCGCCGTGAGCGCAGATAGCGGCGCAGACTCATCCGGTACGGTGTACTGACCGCCAACAACATACGGCCCCCAACGCGGTCCATAGAACGGACGAGGATCGCGAAGGAAAGTAGCTTGGCCTTTGCCGTCCTCACTGGCCCACGCAACGGTGAAGATCGTGCCGTGGTAGCGCGTCTTCTCTTCCTTTGACATTCCTTCCCAGAACTTGTCGTCCTCGGGGAGGTTGTACTCGGGAACCCAGATCTCAAAGTAGATGATCTCGTTGCGCGACGGCGTTTCGCCATGTTCGTACTTGTTGCGAACACCTTTAGCGTCGATGTCGGTCGGAATCTGCGAGATGTTCTCTGTGATCCAACCGGTGTCCTTGTCCTTCGCGTCCTCAAGGAGGTCGTCCTTGTCGCGAATCATGACATGGAACATATACCGCGCTTCTTCGATAGACAGCGCAATAGGATCCCAACCGAAACGGCGCGGCGACAAACGCACGGCCTTCGGGGTCATAACTGGGTCTTCGGCCTGCTCAAAGCCAGTACGCGGCGACTGATGCACGACCGCGACGGCCCAAGCAAAGCAGAAGTCCGTGCCGAGCTTCTCGCGCTCGCGCTGGTAGTTGGTGTCTAGAATCCAGCGGTTGCCTGCGTCCTCAAGTGCCTGCACACGCGCTTGGTCACGCGCCGTGGACAGACGGATCTTCGGCTCAATGGCCGTCAGACGCGCTACCGTGTGCGCTACATACGAGTAGTAGTAGTTCTCGGGGAAGTACTCCTCTTTGCCAGAGAAGCGACCGTAGAACGGCGAGGCGTAGCGTTGGACTTGACGGCCAAACCACTCGCGGTGCTTCTCGCAATAGCGTTGCGCGGCCTGCACTTCGTCGTACAGATTTTGTGCAGTTACCTTAAGCATTGCTCATTTCCCATTTTTCGTGATCTAGCAGTTGTCCTAAGGATCCACCTTCGTACTTCGGCTTGTACTCGACCTCTTTGCCAAGGTCGCGCTCCCACGAGAAGGTACACGCGCCGCGCATAGCGTCGCATCCGTGGTCAATACAGCCGGGGTCGGGCGTGTCGCGGTTCAGCTTGCCGTCCTCGACAAGCGGATACACATACGCCGGAATTTCCATTTCAGTACACCACGGCTTACCTTCGCTCTCTAGCCGCGTGTCCTTGTATTTCGTCGCGTTGCGCAGCAGGTACAAGCCAAAAGTGCCATCTCCGCGCCGCTTGAAGCGCACGCGCACTTGGTCGATGCCCGCCTTCTCGCCGCCAGGGCCGCGATGCTTGTCCCATTGGCGCACGATACGCGCCATGCCGTGACGGTCGAGCCAACGGTTGAGGTTAGAGATGAACGCCGGATCGTGGTCGGTCACGATAGCGGCCATCTCAAACTCTTGGTTGACCTCGACGATAGCTTTAGCCCATTGGTCGTGATCCCAATGACGCTTGTAGATCTCGACTAAGCGGTACATCCGGTTCTCGGAGTCCACGCCCCAGCATTGGAAGACACCTGGGGCATCAAATCCAATATCCTGTGCGCCAAGGAACCACTTGATGTGGACTGGCTTGTCGAGGTTGGGCGACACGAGGAACCACTCCCCGTTTTGCTTTTCTACTTGGCCGTCGATCACATGGTGATGCGGCTCGTAGTTTTCCCACACTTGGCCTTCTGCGCTGACCCACTTGCCGTAGTACAGACGCTGCAAGCGCACGCCCGACAAACTGTTTTTGAGACGGCTAAGGTACTCCGCGCCGTCAGTCGTCCACGACTTTGTATCGTGCTTGTACCACTTGGGGTTGTCCCAGAAGCGTCCGACGATGCGGCGGGCCTTGCCCTGCAAGCAGCGTTGGTTGGCCCAATGGTACTCGTCTTCTGGGTTACAGTCGCCAATAAGCACGCGGAACGGCGTTCCCGAACGGCGCAAAGCGCGATGTAGTGATTCCCACTTAGCAAGCGTCGTTTCCTGACACTCGTTGAAGAAGATCACATTGTATTGCGTCGAGAACAACTTCGTGGGGTTATCGAAGCCGCCTAGGATCACCTCCCCGCCCAACTGAGGATGCTTGTACGACTGCCGATGCTCTCGCGAAGGGCCGTTAATCACAGCAGGGTGATCTGGCCCCAACACTTCGTTTTCCCAGATGTCTAAAAACGACTCGTTCAAGGACACTCGCGTTTCGCGCAGTACCAAGATCTTGGATTGCGGAAATGTATTGCACACGGCCTTGATCCACTCACCCATCAAGCGCGACTTGCCACAGCCTGCCACACCCTCGTAAATGGCTTCCATCGGCGGCTTGACGCTGCCGTTTAGCCACCCAAAAAGCTGATTCGCGCCCTCACCGTAGGCGTGAAACTGCTCCTTTTTTACGGGGATTTGTGCTTCTTCGATCACGATAGCTGCGGCAAGATGGTGACCACCTTGTTCACATATAAGAATGTCCAGTCTTGCGCACCCTGCGATGCCAATTTGAACTCTAGGCGATAGGTATGTCCACCAATTAATGAAATACCTAGGCCTAAGGCAGTTACTTCAAGTCTATGCTTAAAGTTCCAACCAAGTGCGTCCTGCGACCAACCGTATGTGGTTTGCAGCGAATCTGAAATGACCTGTCCAATCGGCACCGAAGCTACGGTATAGACTGCGGTAGTTGACTGCGTGGACAGGTCATATACCTTGAGGCCGATATTGCCAACATCGTTTTGAACAATAGGCTGTTGCTGCGGATTAACTACGCGAGCAAGCGTAAAGATATCTTCGTTTTGATTTTGCGTTGCGACGATCATTGCACAACTCCGCTGCCGTAGGCTTGGCGACTGATAACAACTTGACCTTCCAACGCTAGCTGTGTCACATCCGGCGTGTTGCTGACAATCGTTAGCGTAATAGAATCTTCGCCCTCATTAGGCTGCGGGTCGTTGTCTCGGCAAGTTGCGCGAATTTTATGCGTGCCGGGCGGCAAAGTGTTTAGCGTAAATGTTGGTCCAGTATACAAAACTTTTGATGTTGTACTGCTATACCACTTAATGCTGTCACTTAAGGGGCCATCGTCCGTGTCAACTGCCGTAGCGTTGAACTTGACAGAGGAACCTACGAAGTACGAATCGTCGTTTTCTGGCGACAGAATTGTCACCGTAGGCGCACTAGCTGGAACAGGGTTATCTACTGTTACAGTTTCTGAATCCGTTGCTGTAGTTCCATTAGTAAAACTAGCGGTAATAACATGAGTATTAACGCTAAGGTTAGTAATTGTAGTCGATGCGCCAATATACAATGGCCCATCTTTGTCGCTTGACCAAGAAATATTAGCTGGCGAAGCAGGAATTCCGTTTAATGTGCAACTTGCTTCTAGCGTAACTGAGTCCCCAACATTAAAAGGCGGCAGTCCCGCAGCGGGGGAAATAATTGTTACACCTGGCGTTTCAACTAAAAATGGACCTGGGGCCTCTGAAATAAAAAAGAACGGAATAGTTACTTGTGAGTTATCTTGCTTGCGTACTGGAAATTCTCCAGCAGGCGGCACGGCATCAGGCACATTAACAATTGCTTGATATGTGCCAGCAAAATCCTTTACATAAATACGGTTGCTTGCCAAGTATGGCGGTACATACTTAATTGCGCCTCCAGCTTGCGTTACAGGCAACCTAATAAACGGCACTAGTTAAGTACCTCCCACATACAATTAGTTAATTCAATGTTTTCACCAACAACTGCGGTGTTGTTTAACTTCATCTGAAGATAGAAAAATTCTGATGCTCCTAACGCTTTAGTGTAAAGCGCACTAATTGCGTTGTTTGCTGTCATCAACGCTTCTGTTCTAGCAACCGTAGTAATGTCGCTAACCCGCGCAATGGGTGCGTGTGTATACCAAGTAGCACCGCCACTTGTGTCACCACGCCAAGTTGCTACAATTTGGAATACAACATAGTTAGTGTTTGTAAGGAATGCTGGCGTTCCACCAAAAATATAATTTGCGTTAAACAACACAACACCAAACGCAGTATTTAACTGAACATCAATACTACGAGCAGATCCTGTTGCTGTGTTTAATGTAACTGTTGCTGCTCCAGTTACGCGCAGAGTTTTACCTTTTAAACCAGTATTAGTTGCAAGAACTGATGTGCCAGTTTCTTTTAAAACATCTGGTAGTGTGTTCCACGAACCGCCAAACTGGAAAGAACTAAATGTTTGATACGCGGTAACTGCTGGGTGATAAAACTGAGTAGTTTCTGTTTTTACTTGCCCAACTCTTTCTCGCTCGCACCATTCAGCCGTACCACCAGATCCTGATGCAATTCCATTAGATCGCAAAATCCGGCTAGAAAGACCGTCAACATAGTTACCAGTTCGATTGCCTGTTGCTGCAATTCGGTCTTGGCTAAATGAGCCGCTGCTAATTGCCGCAGCATCAATACCACCACCCTGGGCTGCGCTTGTGTGGTCGTGTTGTGCGCTAGTAAAATTAGAGATTCCAGGTTGTGTTAGCGTAGGCGTGGTAAGCGTTTTATTAGTAAGCGTTTGAACGCCACTAGTGCCAACTACTTCCCCGTTGCTTGTCGTTACTAAACCAAGTCCTTTGCCTTGCAAAATTAAATTTGAAGCTCCAGCCGTGCTTTCCACTCCTAAAACTGCGCCGCCCGCAGAAACATTAGAAATTAATTTTGGGCAGCTATAGTCTAAAAATGTAGGCGATCCAGTTAAACCAACAGACAAAGCCGGAACGGTTCCAGAGCCTTCAAGTAAAGTAGTTTGAATCTTGCAGGTCGGTCCGAAAGTTTTGTTGGCTACATTGATAATATTAGTGCCGTACAAAATATCACCAGGCAATGCAGCAGCAGACAGCAAACCGCCACCCGCTGTGTTTGTGTGGTTGTGCGTTGCATTTGCAAAACTAGCAATTGTCGGCGTAGTCAGCGTTTTATTGTCAAGTGTTTGCGTGCCAGTAGTGCCAACTGCAACGCCGTTGCCCTGCACATACACTTTGCCACTACCCTTAGCTTCTACACGCAAGTCAGCGTCAGTTGCGCTGCTAACCGCACTAACAATTGCACCGTTTGTGCTTAATTGCGTAGTCAGCTTTACCGCATCGTAGTTGGTAGTCGTGCCCGTAGAGGCAAGGTCAAGCACCCGCGCAGGCGTAGCACCCACAGCCAACAGCCGCGACGCGACCGTAGTCGGGTCTAGCGTCTTATCCACCAAAGTCTGCGCACCAGTCAATTTCACCAAGGTATTTGGCAAATGCGCTTCGGGCACGGTGTCGCCCCCGGCAAACTCGCGGATCTCGTTCGGGCCAAGATTTAACTTTAGCGGGATTTTGTCAGCCATTAGCCTACTTGCGCTCCAACAAGGGTGCTGCTCAATGCGGTCGGACGGCCCTTCACCGCGCTAGCGGCGAACTCGTACATGGCACTAGAGTGCCGGTAGTCGATAAACGGCGCGGTAAGGTCGCCGTCATACTGGAAGAACGGCACAAAGCTCAACAAGGCCGTGTCCTGTTGTTGCGCCATAAGCGATTCCATGCTCGCGTACTGTTGCGAGTCATGCACATCTGCATACGGAGTAGCGGGAATACGCTTAACGGTAACATTGACCCAGTTGGTTGCCGAACCGCCAGACAAACCAGCAAAATCAACAGGGTAAATTGCGCCGCTAACGGTTGGGTTTACGCTAGGCGTACCGCGCAAACACGAACGGTCAATCGTGATTGTGTTTGTGCCAAGAATACGACCTGTAATCCTATACGCGCCAGCATTTCCCATAACAGTAGCAGGCGAACCAGATGTTTTGCTTAATACAACATCATTGGTGCTGCCAGTACTAATCCACAGCAAATCGCCATCTTTATGTACATAAGAAGCAAATGCTGTAGAGGTCAATTCCATGCCATCTTTGTAAGTGCCGACAGTCGCAGCAGTACCAGCATTAAACGTAATGCGGTTACGACCGTTAGCAGTACCAAGGGTAATCGTGTTGCCTGTTACAACAGACATCGGGTACACGCCGCCTTGCGAGTAGCCTGCAATGTAACCTAAATTAGTAATGCCAGGGCTAGCTTCTAAGTAGCGGCTTTGACCCGCAGAGATGCTGATCTTGTCGCTAGTTGTCCAAGAGGAGAACGGCGTACCAGAAATAGCACCAATTGTAGTGCTGCCTTGCAGGTAAGCAGGGAAAGAGCCATCCGTCATGTAAGACAGCACCATCGTTGGGATTGCATACTGCAATTGGCCCGTCTCGTAGTACCAGGCAATGCTAGCTGCGTTCTGCGTAGCCGTCGGCAAAGTGGTCGGGTAAGCACCCACACCAGCGTTCGTACCAAACGCAAAGTCGTAGTAGTTGACCGACGCGCTGCTGTACAGACCCGTGCCGCCCTTAATGCGCAGATCCACCAACGGCTTCTCAAACATCATCGCCAGCGCACGGCTATCCACGCCGTCCACAATCAGCGGGGCAGTCAACTGCGACCACCACAGCGTAGTCGCACCCGCGCTATTGCCCAGCAGCACCACCTTCTTCGGATCAATTCCCAAAGAGGCCGCGTTTTGCTTGATATGCACAATTGCGAGCTTCACATCGTCCCAAGCCTCAGGGAAGTAGCTCGGCATATCGTTCGGCTGCGCGTACCCAAATGTTGCACCGCTAGAACTAAACGACTTTTGACGGCTCTCAATGCTGATGATGTCAAAGTGCGTGTCGGTTGGCGCAGTACGCGACAACAAGTAAGTCGCAAGCCGATACGATGCGTTTTGAGGGCTATCCACCCCGATGTCGCGCTTGTCGTTGCTCCACCAGCCCCCACCATGCCGGTAAATGATCACCGGATTGCCGCCAGGGTCGCGTACCGAGTGCCGGTACACATCGTAGCTCTGGTGGATGGACGGGCCGTAGAAGGTGTCTTGCGTTGTCGGGATTAGGTTAGCCATCGTAGTTGCCCTCTAAAGCTCAGAGCGTCGAGTTGTCCATGTTCAGGTTGTAACCAACAGCGCGAACAGAGCGCACATTAGTCACAGAAGTACCGCCCGTGCGAACCAATTGAACCGTAATGGCTCGCGCTCGGTTGGTGTGTAGCAAAGTTTGCGAATTAGTCGTTGCGTAGCTGCCCGTTTCAATACTTGCAACGCTAGCACCGTCAACCGTGCTGCTATTGCCGCGATAGTACACAATAGGCTTCAAGTCGTTAGGCAAAGTTGCCGCGCCTTGTGCAAACGCAATGGTGAGCTTGTAAAGAATGACTTGCGCCGTGGTTGGGTTTACCGTCAACGCTGGCAGCACATAGGTAAGAGCATCCGTCAAACCGTCAGCATCCGTGAACACCAACTGCGGAGCTAGCGTGTAGTTACCAGCTACCGCAGACGAAGTCATAACAATGTCCACATCAATCGACGAATCTTTAATCGTCGAATTTGCCGGAACTAAAAAGCGCAACGGGCTTGCCGTACCATCCGTGTTAAGCGTTGCTCCCGCAGGCCCGACACCAGATGTATTTACATCAAACGACTGGCTCGCAAGGATGACCGGACTCGGCAGGATTAACTTGCTCATTTTGTTTCGTAGCTCGCTTTTTGCTTCTTTGTCACTCCGGCCCTTACTCTATTCAAGTCCGGCTTGTTTGTCTTCCTTGTCAGCCATCATCCTCGTCTCACTTGCTTGTCTCGTCACTCGCATCACCCACGGACAGCCAAAGCTAAACTGAAAAAAGAAGAAAAAACCCCTCAAAAAAAGAACCCCCGTAAACTGCACCACTTGTCAAGTCTTGTCAAGAGGCAAAATCATTAAAAAAATCATTTTGGGAAGTAGATCTCTCACCTACCCCCTACACCCCCACCCAATATGGGAAGTAGATCTCTCAGTCTAGCGATGCCGCATCCAGCACCCCATGCTCAGGGTGGTTCACCACCATCCCAGCCTTAGCCGTCACTTCAGCTACCCCCTCCACCGTCTCCAAGCTCGGCATCAGCACATCCACAGAACGCTGTACGACCTCCGCTACGCGCTCCTCACGGTTGTACGAGGCTACGAAGTCAGCCGCACTCTCCAGTTGCACCACAGGCCCCCCAGGAAGCTCTGGGATCACCGAAAACTCCGCCGGGTGGATCACAATCGTCCTATCCGCTTGGATCGAATGCTCCATCCGCTTAATCACCGCTCCGTCAATCCGCTCCACCAGCTTCAACAAACCCGAAATGTCGTCACCTCGCACAGCACGCTCTACAATCGTCTGCGCAATCAACTCCGCTAACCGGCCCTCACCATGCCCATTCCTGTCCTCACTCAAAATCCGCAATAACGGAGCCAAAATACTGCTCCCCTTCGGCCTACCCCATGTCGGTAACTCGCTCATTTACCCCTCCCATACCACAAAAATGGCAACCCAAACACAAAACATAACACCAAAACCCCCGCCACTACGAGGTAAAACCCACCAAATAACACCTCACCCGCTTTTCTGATCATCCTGCCTAACATACACCACCCGATACTCCTCGCCCACACCCGCCTCCTCCTGCATCTTGTTGCATAACTCCGCCGTCGCCTCGTAATACCGAGCCTTGTCAGTCGCAAAATAACCCACTTTGCACACTTCCGGCCTGTCCTCGTAAATATCGCATTGGTTGTCGCTATTCAGGTAAAAACACGCCCCGTCTGCACGCAAAGGCCAACCATGCACCCGCCTAGGCAACACCCGACAACACACTCCACACGAGGTACACGGGAACTTTTCTTCTGAATTAGTCATACAAAAGCCCTTTTTACCGCAAAACCTTTTACTTTATATCAAAATTATCTATACGGGCCTAATTTTTAGATACATACACTTTATTTCAGCGAACGGTTTGCTAAACCCCCCGTAGGGTGAGCGGGACAGAGAGGGAGTGGGGGTATTATATATATCACTTC
>Ga0255098_1000334_pt1 | contig 13971 bp, 6 predicted proteins | sample Colum_Atlam_RepC_2_FD_188440 | JGI IMG/M metagenome (GOLD analysis project Ga0255098, IMG submission 188440) | Freshwater microbial communities from Columbia River, Oregon, United States - Colum_Atlam_RepC_8d | ecosystem: Environmental > Aquatic > Freshwater > River | place: USA: Oregon... | reverse complement strand
ATATTATTGATTCGTGTATTGGTTCGTGTATTGGTTCGTTTATTTGTTCGCTGCTCGCCAGTTTATCATTTTTTTTAAATATATTTTTAATATTATTGTTTATTTGATTACATAGTTCTATATTAGTTTCTAGATGTATAATATTTTCTAATTGGATTGAAATATTTTCATTAAGTGGGTTTATTTTTTTATTAAGTGTATTATATGTTTCTTTTAGTTTGTAATAAACTTCGGCACGTTCGTCTTTAATCATTTCATAATCTTTGATAGAACCTTCTAATAACCATAGGAACATACCATATTCGATGGATAAATTATATTTATTCTGGCAGATACAAGTTTTATCTATTTGTTTAAATAATTTGTATACTTGAGCAAGAGTATCTAATTGTTTAATATTCATTCCATTTTCATATAATTCTTGTTTACATAATGAACAGTTGTCGCTAGTAGGAATAATATTAGGTATCCAGAATACACTATGTATAGGACATTCAAAATATTCACAAATATTTAGCAAATCTATAAATGTTTTATTCCAAATTGTTGTACGATGTTTTAAAAAATAATATGCTAGAATACAACATATCAGAACGTATGTAATAAATATTATAAAACATAGTAAAATAATAATATTCATTCTAGAATTCCTATATTTAGCTGATCTAAAATATTTAGCTAATCTAAAATATTTAGCTAATCTAAAATAAATTACTAAAATAAATATAATTCTTTGCCGTTAGTAAAAATTAGAATTTAAAAAACTACATAAACTTATATGAATAGGAATAATCCAATCAGTTATAATCCAATCAGTTATCCAATTCAATTATGTATGCACCTCGTTTAAGTAAGCGTTTATTAGAAAAGTATTCTAATGCTAATACTAATAAGAAAGTTGATGGTGGGAAATTCATTACACCACTCCCGGCATTTAATAATCCTGCAAATTCCAATTCTAACGATGATGATGACGATGATGATGAACATCAACCTTTTAAGTTCCCAAAGCTATTTGGTGGTAATCAGAATGATGATGTCTATACCGAAAAGAATCACATTTATTTTAAGACTGATGTTACCAAGGATAGTATTGATAAATTGGCAAAGGAAATTGACCATTTAAATAATAAACTAAAAAATATGGAAAAGAAAACGTCATATGGTAATTTTACACCTAAGCCGATTTATTTGCATATTACAACTAATGGGGGTGATTTAATGTCTGGATTCTTTGGTTATGATAAGATAAAGGGTTCCCTAATTAAAATTAGTACTATAATTGAGGGAAGTGTTGCCAGTGCAGGTAGTTTATTAAGTATGGCTGGGCAACGGCGTTATATTACGCCAAACTCGCATCTTTTAATTCATCAATTACGTACTGGAATTATTGGTACCTATGAGGAATTAGTTGATGAAAAGCATAATTGTAATCAGTTTATGACTAAATTGGTTGATTTATATCATAAAAATTGTAATGGTAAGATGAGTAAGACTAAGATAAGGGAAATATTGAAGCGTGATGTGTTTTGGGATGCTAAGACATCTATTGCTAATGGTTTGGTAGATGAGGAGTGGCTAGAGTAAACTTTTATACAAAAGACATTTTTGGTATTCTAGAATGTATTTTATCAATAATTTGAGTAATAGTGTCAATATCTATATTAAAATTTTTCCATATTTCAATAGAGTTTTCGTTTATAATTTTTATAACATTTTTTAACCATTTACATCCGTTATTGAAAAATACTATAGTATTGTCTTTACCCATTATAATGCAAATATTGGGTTTATTTCTTTCCATGTCTGATTCATAATCTAGAATATCGTCGCTAATTTGGAACATATATCCTAATATATATCCCCATACTGCAACTATATTGAAAATCGATAACACATTATTATTAAACTGTAATCTTGTATTGGCATTGGTACTATTATTTATAGGATTAGGAGTAGGATTAGGAGTAGGAGTAGGAGTAGGAGTAGGAGTAGTATTAGTATCAGTATCATTACTAATATCAGAATCACTTGAAAATGTATTAAAATCTCTTACAAATTGGATGGTATTGAGATTTCCCTTAGTGTGTTTAATAATCTCTTTGCCGGTGTAATTAATTTTATTGGTATATAATTGTAATATGTATCCAACACTATTTGATAATGCAAATAATGTACCTGTTTTTTTGATATTTAGTATAGTGTTTGCAAATATGTGTTCATAAAAGATATCGTCTGCAATATCTATTTCCATATCGTCTATTAAATAAAATATTATTTGGATAATAATATCATATAAGTCACTAATATTATTTAGATTTGGATATATTCTGTTATTTACCTTTGCGGTATTAGATGCATTTAGCATATTAATTGCGCGATTGTCTATTAACAAATCTAGATATTGTCCATCAATTAAATTATTTAGATTAAATTTGAATAAGTACAAAATATCATTAACGTATTTAATATTAATATCGATATCATTTTGCAATAAATTACCATTTTGGAACATACTATCATTATAAAGTGTATTATTTAATATTGTAAATAATTTATTTAAAACGTAATATATGAAAAAATTGGTGTATTCCCGACCGTATTTAATATGAAATGCGGGTTTGCCTCGACGTGTATCATCATTATCAATTTCTGGTAAATCATCTATTACTAAACTCAAACAATGCATTAACTCAATTGATACACATAGTGTTAAGATAATATTATTAATATATTCTTCCCCTTTCTCTTTTCCTTTCCATTCCCTCTTCAATTCTCCTTCTCCTTCCCCTTCTAATTTATTGATATTGGTAAATATTAGACATAGTATAGGTCTAATGCGTTTGCCGTCATCGAATAAATATTTGAGTTTATCGTGTAATTCTGGTGGAAATTCGTTAATATATGTGTTGTCAATAAAATTGTTTATGATTTTGTGGTATTGTTCCATTTAATATTTATCTATTTATATTTCTTATTATTTAATTGTGATGTATTAGTTATTATTTTATTCCGTTATTATTTTATTCTTCATAATAATTTTTGATTTCTAGAATTCTAAAATTATAGAATCCTGAATAAAAATATAGTATATATATTAGTAAATAACTCAATAAAATAATTAGTAAAATAATTTAAATATTTATAATACGATGGATAATATTACTAAAAATTTAGGGGATATGATGATTGGAAATAATACACTAAATCCTAATACTAATAGCAAACCTAATCCTAATAACAAGCCTAATCCAAATACAAATCCAAATCCAAATACTAATAGCAAACCTAATCCTAATAACAAGCCTAATCCAAATACAAATACAAATCCAAATCCAAATCCAAATACAAATACTAATAGCAAACCTAATCCTAATACAAATCCAAATACAAATCCAGCAGGACAAGAAGATACTAAAAGTGTAGAATTAAAAGGAAAGGGTGCAGAACTAATGACAACTAATCCTAATACAGCAAATACAAATACAAATACTCCTACTCCTAAAAAAAATAATACTAAAAAGAATAATAAATCTAAAAATGCAAAATTAACTATGAAATCAAGAGAAAATAAACCAGAATCTAATTCACCAGAAGGTAATGAAAATACTAGTACTGCAAATACTACAAGTGCAAATAATGATAATAATGTTATGATTAGTTTGAATAAGTTAACGATGAATTTATTAAATCATCAAATTGTTATAAAATTATTCCATTTCCAAACAAAATTATTTGGTGCTCATAAAGCTAGCGATGCTTATTTAGAAAAGTTTGCACAAACAATGGATAAATTTTTAGAAATCGCTCAGGGTATTTATGGTAAAATTACAATTAAAAAATATACACTCACCGGTTCATCACATTCTGACGATAATATCGTTAAGAATTTAGATGGAATTATTACTTCATTAAGAGAAAATATTGATGATATTCTGCAAGAATATACGGATTTGATTAATATTAGGGATGAATTAGTAGGTGATGCAGAACAACTTAAATATCTTTTAACCTTTAAGTGAAAGATTAACTAATATTGTTCAACTTGTATATTTTCTAGGAGTAAATATAGTAGTATATTCATACACGTAATAGTTTTAGTATGAACAAAATGATCAGTGTATATAGATCTTGTTATATTATTATTTTTAATAAAACAGAGTAATTCTTTTTTGGTAATGAATGAACTATCTGAATCGAATATAATTTTATATAGAAATATAAGAATATTATAAAAATCAACAACAATTGTTTCACTATTGTTTTCTTTATTACCAGATTTTAATATATTTTCAATTTGACCAATTTGGCTTGCATCTTTTGATAATAATTCTCTATATATAGATAAATTGAAATTAAAACTAGATTTTTTAGGAGCTTCTTGTTTAAGTTTATCATCAATTTTAATTGTTGTGTAAAATGGATAATCAATATATATCGTTATAACATTAATTATTTTATTTGGTTCCATATTCTTAATTATCATATTATGAATTTTATCATTATTTATATATAAATTTGCGACAGATGCTAAAGATTTATAATGATTCCATTTGACAAAATATTCAACTAAATCATCAATATATTTACTATTAGTTATTGTACAATTAACTTTAGGTAAATAATTATAATTAATATAAAATCCATTTTGAAATTTCGGAATTTGTTGATTGTTCATATTAACTTTAATATTTGTTTGAACATTGGTTTGAACATTGGTTTGAACATTGGTTTGAACATTGGTTTGAACATTGGTTTCTGCATTATCTTCTGCATTATCTTCTGCATTATCTTCTGCATTATCTTCTACATTAGGATTGTTTGTTGCTTTGTTATCTTCCATCTGTAGTTTTGAGGCATTATATAATGATTTAAATATTTTTTCTATTTTCATTCTTTTACTTTTATGATTATCGATTTTTGCACTCCTTTTATGCAACATTTCAATCTATAATTAATCTGTAATTAATCTAAAATTTAATTGAAAAATGATAGTTTATATTTAAATTTATATTTAAAATTATAATTAAAAAAATCAATTTTTTGATAAAATAAATTTTTACATAATGCTAGGATTAATTAATAATCCATTTTCTTCCAAAACATTCCCAAATTGTTTTCTATAATTTTCATCCCCCTTGAAAATATAATCTGGAGATTTATAATTTACTTTACCTTCTCTAATCAATTCCGCTTGTTTACCACAACATTTATTATCTTTGTTATCCATGCTGCAATTATAGCAATCTGGTTCTATTCGTCCATATTTGGTAAAGCCAATTGGAATAACTCCCATAGGCATTTCACATTTGCCGGTTATTTTATCACATTTACCGAATTCATTAGGATAATTTTTATTGGCTTTATAGAATGGACAATCGGTGTTAATTTGGCAGGGTGCATCCCAAATGCCTACTTGGGATACTTCTGGATGGAATGATTTACAAAATATTGGGTTGTCATTATATTCTACTAATTCTTTACTAACACCGTCAACTAATCCATAGCATCGATGATTTTTGAATTGTTGGTCTCTAGCTACATTCATAATTCGTTGTTCCACAAAAGCAGCTTGACTACTCTCATCAAATATTGTTGGATTCATATCACTTCGCTCTATTGGATCAATAAATTTAGTATGAGGTGATTGAAACATTTTACCATCACCCGATGGCATTACATCGAATGCTGCACTATCACTGACTTGATCTTTGTAAATATCTAATCTCATATTTTTATCATTTTCCGCTTCGCGCTTTTCATCAATTAATTTCAGTAAATTGTTCTGTTCAGCTTCTTTGCTTGTTAGAAATTCCGAAGGGCTATTTATAATAGACGTGGAACTATCTGGTTTATCTGAAGTTTTTTTGTTTTCGTGAAATTCAATTGTTTTAGGCACAGGTAATCCTATTAATTCAACCTTATTAATTCTAATTGTATAATCGATTTTTGCTATATTTGCCTCTTGTGTTATTCCTTTCTTAATTAGATCGATATCAAAATATATTATGAATTGTTGATATTTAAATTCGCGGCCGATAGTCAACGTAAATACATAGTTATCAATATTCATATCGATGGTGGTTGTAGGTGCAGGTAATGTATCTTGACTAATTAGATTACTGTTGATAATTTTAAAGAATTGATATTGATGATAGGGGACATAGTATCCAGTTTGAATAACTAGATTATTTAGTAATGAAATTATTTCTAATTTTAATCTCAAAAATAATTCTAGATCAGTTTTATTAATGGCACCACTATTTAATTCAATTAATTTTTCACTTGCAATAATATGGCTTTTTTTCTCAATACTGGAAGGATCATAAGTAAATTCAATAGATTTGTCTTTTAATTTTTTCAATAAGTTATACATTTGGTAGAAATCTAATTCATCAATATTAGAAAAAATTTTTAATACACGTATTTGTCTTAGAATATCACTATCTATACCTTGTAATTGTAAATCTGTTAATTGATTTTGAGGAATAGGTATTTGATATTTAATATCAACAGGTTTACCTTTACTTTTATCAATTATTGGCATATATAAGTTGCTATCATTAATATTCAGAAATGATTCAGTCATATACTTAACTTCGTTATCTTTAATATTCCCAGTATTTCTAGTATTTTCATTCTTATCACTCTCCCAGTTTTTAGAATTATAAAAATATAGTGCTGCTAGAATGAATATTAATATTATAATTAAAAATCCAAATCCCCATAACATATTTGATATTACTATATGTATTACTATACCCTATATGTATTACTATACCCTATATGTATTACTATACCCTATATGTATTACTATATATTAAGTTATTTATCTATACAAAAAACGATTAAAACATAAAAATGCAATAAAAATTAAAATAACTAATCTTCACCGACACCGATCATATCGTAGTCCATATCTGCATCGTCCATATCTTCCATTGCATATACTTGTGGGAATTCATTATCTAGTTCATATTTGTCCATACCATATGGATTGCGACCACGTTCACCATCATCACCCTCTTCATCCCCATCACGTTCTTCTCCTTCACCTTCACCTTCACCTTCACCTTCGCCTAAATATTCATCATTTTCTTCATCTAGGAAATCATCTCCATATTCGTTTTTCATAAATTGGTGTAATCCAGCATAATTTACTTTCTTCATACGCATTTGCATCATAAGAATTTGATAAGCATCTTCGTGTGATTCCATATTAAGCCATTCAAATGTACGTAGTGTGTTCTCAATTTTTTTCTGATTATCTTTAGTAACAATTAATTTTACATATTCATTAGTAAGTTCATCATAAGTATTTTGTGTATCATCCACATAATCCAAATATGTAATAATAAATTTTCCAATAACTTTCAAATTATTACTATTCTTAAATTCGAAACTTTCTATTAAATCCATAGGTTGTCCATCTTCATCCAATGGTGTATCCTCATTAACTAAATTAATATCCATTTCATTTGAATAATCCTCCAATGCATTATCTTTATCCACAGGTTGTATAAATTTATATTCAATAGTATCTGTTTTATTATTTTTAACTTTACTATTATCAATAATATCAAATAAATTTACTAATGATACGATTAATAAATAATGTAATATGCTAGATACCATTTCTGGGAATAATACTTTATATTTATGTTTACTCTTAAGTAATCTAGCAAAATCATATATTTCACGTGTGGACTTATCCAAATGCTTAAATAATTTAATATTTTCGCCAAATTGTAAGAATTCACGGAATTGTGGTCGAATCTTTTCCTTATTTAATGGATTGGATAATTTCTGATTTTTAAGTTGATTGATAACATCGTTAAGATATTTAATATATCCTTGTAGAGTTTCCTCTTTTTTATTATAACGGAATGTATCACCTTTAGCATCAATATCATCTACACCCTGTTCACGTTCAATATTTATTTTATATTCTTCATATAATTGTTTAAAATATCCTAAATTTGACATAATATTAACATATTTATTAATTAATTTATCAGTAGTTGTGATTTTTTGGACTAGGTAATTAATTTCGGTTTCAATCTGGGCATTGATTGTTGATAGATGACGATGAATATTAAATTGTTCTTGTGATTTTTTATGTTTATCACCAGCAAGAGTAATATCACTAATTGACTTATTATTTGTATTAAATATGTGCGAATATGATTCTTTTATTTTTTTGATATAATCTTTTAGAAATTGCATTATTTCTAGATTAGGTACATTTTCTAATATATTATCAATGGTTTTCATTTCTAGATGATCCATATAGATTTCATTTTGTATTTGGGTTTGCATTTCAGCAATATTTAAATATTTTTTAATATCAATTTGATTAGAAGAAGTAATTGCATCTTCAATTCTCTTATAATCTTGTAAAGAATATGATTTCTGCTCAATATCAATCTTATTTTCATTAGATAATGTACAGCGTCCATATTTATCAAAAATATGTAGCATACCTTTGTTCAACCCCGTATCTATGAATTTTAAATAAATATCTTTAATTTCATCTGGAGTGGCTTCTAGATTAAATTTAAAAAATGTTTGTGATGGTTTATACAAAGGATCATATAATATATTAGGTATACTAAAATGTTTAATATTATGTAATGTTGTTAAAAGATCACTACTTTCACTCAATTGTTTTAAATTTTTACTAATATTACCATTAGAACTATTATTAATAAAATATTTAAGATAATCGTGTTTTTCACCTTGGATATGTACTCCAGGACAACAAGAACCCATATTGCCCCGGACCATAATCCTATCTGAATTTCCAATTACACGGTTTATATCATTAATAATATTGAGTGAATAATACACACAATTTTCAATCCCAACTTCTACCATTCTATGCCAATTTTTATATGTGACTTCTTTCAAGTTAGCATCATTTAATATTTTCTCTGGTGACCATTTAATTTGAATATGTTCTAACCGTGGTAAAAATGTTTTCCAATAATTAGTCTTATAATTCTGGAATTCATACATAAAATCAATCTCTCCAGAAATATTATTAACCGCATTATATATCTTAGCCTTAACGAAATTATCTTCGTCCACTTGTTTACGAATTCTATCCATAAACATCGAAGGTTTCATACTACTCAATGCAGCATAATCAGGCAATATTGAAATCTGATTCAATAAACAAATAATGAAATTAGTCCCGGCATTTTCATCAATATCATTAATTAAGGGATAACCTATTATAATAGTATCGCAATCTTTATTACGAAGTTCATATGGTGTCTTAGTAGTTTGTAATATGATTAGGAACCGTGCACCAATATCACAACATAAGTAGATTATATATAGTTGTTCCATTTGTTTACGAAGCATTGCAACATTACCAGTACCATATTTCATAATAAGCAATTGCAAAATATCATTTTTTCTAGTAAATGAATAACTTTTTAAGAAATTTATCATATCAACCTCATCATTAATAGATAATAATTCTAATCCACATAAACGTTTTAATAATTTAAATATACTAATTTTCTGCTGTAAATCATCATTTTCCATCGATGGTTCACCTTCCACTAATTTACTGATTAACCCATCAATATATTGTTTTTGTTTTTCAATTAATGGTAAATCTTCCGTAATTTCACGTGTTTTATTGCGTCCTGCATCCTCACCCTTTGCAAAGTCATCTAAATCTTGCACAGCGGTATTATCTACGGCTTCCTCGCAAGCTCTGCAATAATAAGTACCATTTACTTCTTCAGTATAAATTGCAATAATTTTCTCATAATCAATAGGTGAGTCGTTTTCTATATATGAAACGCCAAGGTGAATGTGATTGCAAAGTAATTGTTGATTGCAGATGTTGCAATAGGTGAAATTATGATCTTTATGTTCGCTATGGAATACGTTATAGTCGTGGTCAAATTCGGGTTCAACATTGAGGAAATTTCTGAATATTGATCGTGCAAAATGGTAACGGTCTTCATTATAACCGCTAATTTTGAAAAAGGCGTCAGTTACTTGATAATGAATGCAGGGTTTGTTGCGAACGATTGTTTTTTTAATATATTCGTCTAGTTTGATTTCTTCTTCTTCCTTGTATTTCCAGTAATGTTTCATACTGTTTAGTTTATTAATTAAGTTGCGGCGGTCATCAGCAATTTCTTTGTTAATAGTTGATATGATGGATGGTATATGTTTAATGTATTCAATTTGTTTCTGTAGATCGGAAATTATTTTCTCCATATCTAGTTTCTGTTTGGTTGCATCAAATACATCATTAGGTCCACATTTGATATTTTCTAAATCGAATAAGCACATATTAGCGTCTTCTAATTTCATTTCCGGATTGGCAATGCATTTATTCTTCTTATCTTGAATAAGTTTATAAAGCATTGCAAGGTCTTCTTTAATCCACATATCAACATTTGCAATTATTTCTCGTTTATATAATTGCTTATTACCTTCTACATCTACCAACGCATAATCTCCCATCATAATAACATTTCCCTCACTATCTACTGCAACTTTACCATTGTCCTGTTCTAATCTTTCTAAATTCGGATATTTAATTATGTTGGGTCCAGTAGTTTTTGCTGCACATTGATTTCCTACTGCACCCACAACACCCGTAGCACCCATAGCACCCGTAGCACCCGTAGCACCCATCCCACTGGTGTTATTAACTAATTGGTTAGTGTCTATCATTGCGTGTTGTTCTTTGAGTATGGATAGTTCGGTTTCAAGATTTTCCAGTTTATATTGTTCTTCGTATGTTTTGAGGTAATTCATAAATAGGGTTTTAAAGAAATAACGGCCATTATCAAAACTATTCATAAACCATTTTAAGCGAATATCATCTGCATCTACACTAATGCCTTTATTTTCATATGTTTCAAAATAAAATTTGCTGATATCTTCTAGAATTTCATCTGTAATATATTTAAATTTATTATCGGTTTTGGAAGATTTGCCAAGGCTTTTACCTTCTTTCTTGTCTTTTTCTAGTTGTTTTGCATCATCTTCCAGTTTTTTTTTGTGTGCGGTAAATTTTGCTTCTATTTTTTTATCTAATTCGATATACATATCGCGTAATTTCTGATTTTTCTCGAATAATTTATCGTGGATATCTAGTGTAATTTGGTTGGTATCATATTCGAATTTATCTAGAATATTGTAAATATTTTCAATAGTATTATCTGATGTTTTGTTTAAATATAGTTTAATAATATCGTCTATGGATGGAATTATCTTATTAAGTTCAGGTTCAAGATTGGACCACTCAATATTATTGGGAAGCATAAACATTACAAATTTGTCGGGATGGATAGTAATGTCAAATTGTGCATTTTCTTCGTCAATGATTTCGGGGTTTAGGTCTTCTAAATTAACTGATACTACTTCTTTCTTATCACGCTTTGATTCATAAATATTTGATAAAATACTATTGAGATTACCACAACTAGTGCTAGAATTATCACCAGATATAGTATTATTTTCGATGATGTTAAAGTATTCTAGAGGTGGGCGAACATAACCAATGATTCTTACTAAATCACCTTGATAATATATTTGAAATTGTGGGTTGAGATAGAGTATATCTTTATCGATTTTTTCTTCTTCTTCATCTAGATTAATACCTGTTTTTTCTTCTTCAGTTTCAATAAATCGCCCCATTGGACCCAAATTTACTTGATAATCAAAATTCATAGTATTTAGGGAATATGATTGGCATTTCATATTTTTATCACAATATTTAATGGTTAATGTATCTTGTAATAATTTATTGTAATCTTCATTGGAAAATTCACTACCTAATCGGAATAATAATCCTATATTATCTTCTTCATTTGCTATTGTTGGATTTAATTCTGTAATTATATTGTTAACATATGCATCATTATTAATTGAAACATTCTTTTTATCTTGTAAGAATACCATATTAGCGACATTACCATAATAATTATCAATAACCATATGGGATTGGCTATCAAATTCATCTTTTTTGTTTTGTTTGTCATTATCTAGATAAATCTTTTTTTGATTGATTACTAGAGGGATGAGGAATTTATTAGTAAAATCACCTTTTATATATTTTGCAATTAGTGGTTTATAATCTTGTGGTTTGAATATAATATTATTATCGGTATCTGTAATATTGTGTTTAAGAAGGCTAATAATATTAATTTGTTTGATAATTTTATTCTGGATGTCATCTGTTCTTAAGAGTAGTGGTATTTTTTCTGTTTTATAATGTCGTAGATCGCCTTTTTGAACGCTTTCTGGGTATACTTTTTCAGCTTCATCTACTTCGATAATTTTGACTTTTTCAAATGTTTCAATATTATCTATTTCATCTTCTCCTATTACTTCAACTACTTCTTCTTCATCATAATCAGTTTCATCGCCAGTGCCACTTGTTCTAAAAGATGATGCATCATCATCATCCTCTCCATCAGTTCCCTCTCCTTCCATACCCTCTCTTCCTTCTCCAGTACCTGCCTTTTTCCTCTGTCTAATATCAGTGCTATATAATAATTCATTCAAATCAACATCGTCATCAGTAAGTTGTTTAAGGCTAGTGGAAATATCAGATACTTCTGTATCAACATCAACTATATCGTCGATATTGTTAGATTTTCTAGAAATTAGGGATACATTATTTTCAGAATATCTAGAATATAATGAATCTTCTTTATCAATATCTTGTAAATCATCAGTTAATTCATTTAGTTTAGTTTTTCTAGCACCACCTTCATAAATTAATTCTCCATCACTCGATATTTTAACTTCTGACTGTACAATATCACCGTTCCCACTACCCATACCGCTACCCATACCGCTACCCATACCACTACCCCCACCATTACCCCCACCATTCATACTACCATCACCATTAAAAATAAGTTCATTGTCGGCACCATTAACTTCCATCGTATTACCTTTAGTATCGTGACCACCAATCATTAATGTTTTGCCTAGTTTCTTTGCTAATTCTGGGGTAATAATGCTAGGGTCGGCAATGAAAGTATCGGAATGGGGATTATAGGTCATACCGCTGTATACTTCTGGAAATATGATTTTCATAGTTTTAGGAATAACGCGGACTTTATCGCCGTTGAATTCCATAGTGGTTGTTAGTTCGTCTTTTTCTTTTAGTTTATTAAATGCTTCTAGTAATACTTCGTTAACAGTTCCATTGCCTTGTTTGGTTTCTTCTTGTAAAGGCATCATACGGCTAACACCACTAAATGTTGGTATTTCAGGATTTTTATAGAATATGAAGTAAATAGAATTATTTAATTTGTTCATATCTTGTTCATTGGAGGGCATATTAACCCATAATCCGGTTGGTGTGTTTTCGATAACGCTAACAGTTTGACCATTTAAATGTGAATATGATGATTTTTGTGGTGTATTTAAAAGGATACGACAACCGTTAATTAATTTACTGTTTAAGTCCATTAATTGAATATCGCGTTCAGGTAGTTCAACATCAGGTTGATAGTCGGGAATACCAAGTGGGAAAGCGAAGTTCATCAATGGTTGTAGCATTTGTTTTTCTGTTGTTGTAAGGTTATATGTTCTGTAATGTTTTAATAGTGCACTTTTAAGGTTAGCATATTGATATTCGTTGATAATGCCTACTTTGGCAACGTTAGGGTGTAGTTCAAATTTACTAAAAATAGGATGGGTATTTTTATCTAGACGGAATACAATTATTTTATTGTTGGGTAATAAGGATACTAAAACTCCATATAATTTATTGTTTGATGTATTAATTAATATACTTCCGGGTTTAAATATATTCGTATTTTCCATTTTTAATTTATTAATAAATTACTAATATTAGAATGTAGATTTCTTCGTTGTTGTATTTATTATTAGTAGTATCTATTATTTAGTAATTTTATTTTGTTTCTAGAATTACCTAAATATTAAAAAGATTAAAAAGATTAAAAAGATTAAAAA
>Ga0255098_1000333_pt1 | contig 13991 bp, 12 predicted proteins | sample Colum_Atlam_RepC_2_FD_188440 | JGI IMG/M metagenome (GOLD analysis project Ga0255098, IMG submission 188440) | Freshwater microbial communities from Columbia River, Oregon, United States - Colum_Atlam_RepC_8d | ecosystem: Environmental > Aquatic > Freshwater > River | place: USA: Oregon... | reverse complement strand
AATATCCTATTGCTCGTATAGGAAGTGCTATAGAACCTACAAGCTCAGGTCGTGATGTTGTTGTTAAAGTAGATGGTAGAATCACACCTGTTTATTATATTGTAGGTCAAACAGGTGAAGTCACTCTTAGTCAAGGTTATAGATTAGACCCTATAAATAGCGATAAAGTACCTGACTTGATTATAAATGACAATAGTGTAGTTACTATTACATATCTAGGTTATAGCATACCTGATAGAATAGCTCATATTGTAGATAAAAAGACCTATTATAGAATCACTACTGTTGCTGAAGACCCTACAACAGGTGCTTTACATGAAACCCCTTTAAATTACTCCGTCCCTTTTAGTGATATAGAAATAGAAAAAATGGATTGGATGTGGCGAGAAGGTGTTAGAAGAAATCAATGGGCATTAGAACAAGGTGGGGAGAGAGTAAGGTTATTTTTAAAAAAGATCACAGGTATTCCTTGTTCTTGTAGGGACTTTAATAGAAAAACCTTATTGTATATGAAGCAACCTGACTCAAGATGTAAAATATGTTTTGGTACAGGTATAGAAGGTGGTTATGAAGGACCTTATGATATAATTATAGCACCGGATGACTCAGAAAGAAGAATCAGCCAAGCTGTTCAAGGTCGTAGAATGGAACACTCTTATGAAACATATATTGGCCCTAGTCCTATCGTCCAACAAAGAGATTTTATAGTTAAACAAAACAATGATCGTTATAGTATAGGTCCTGTAAGAAGACCTAATGCTAGGGGTAATGTTTTACAACAGCACTTTAATTTAGGTTTTCTTGATATAGGTGATATTAGATATGATGTACCTATGAACGGAGTTCCGTTGGTATGGCAAAAGACTAAATACACATATCAACCTATACGAGATACTTATAATCCTAGAGGAGATGCACCTTACCAAACAGAACCCGATTCAGCTATTCCTATGGAAAATGATAGACCAGATATATCTAAGAATCATTTACTGAGGGGTAGAACAGCAGTATGGGAAAATCATAACAGTGGAGGTTAATTATGGCTATAGGTGGTATAAATCTGCAACCTGACCAAACAGGAAGTAGTATTAATGATAAGAATAGAAAATTTGTATTCCGAACAAAAGCAACAAGAGCTAAAGGAATATCTAATATTGATGTTCTTGAATATATGGATATTTTTGGGGAAGAAATAATAGATGGTATAGAATACCAAGCAAGAGAAGCATCTCGTTTATATGATGCTGTACCTAGAGAAGAAAAATTTTTTAAATCTTTCTTTTATGAAATACAAGGTGGAGATATCGTTATCTATAGTAAATGGGAATGGATAACTAAATATTTACATGACTCAGACCCTAAAAAAATGGAATGGTTAACTAAACAAGCAAATAGTTCTTTATCAGTAATACCTTTAAAAGATGATAAGGGACACCTGATATTTAGGACAGTTCCTTTACAAAAAACAGATGCTTGGGTGCATCCTGGTATAAAAAGATGGACTTGGATTGAAAAAGGGGTTGCAAGAGGAACAAATAAAGCTATAAATAGAATTATTCAAATAATGCTATTTAAGGAGAGGCAATCTTGAAAGCAACAGATAAATTTATAGATGATATCATACAAGATATTATCAAGTATGGTAAAGAAGAACCCTTTAATGATTTTACATACACAGTAAAAATACAAGATAAAGAGGGGAAGGAAAAATCCCTAGAAGGTTTATATTTTATGGATATAGAAAAGAATACTCTTATCCTTAAAGAAAAGTAAAATGTATCATAATCTGACTTTACAAGTAAGAAATCTAATTATAGAAGAACTTAAACAACATTGGGCTGACCATCCAAGATATCCTGAAATGTCGCATTTTATTCAAGGCAAGTATAGCTTTGAACAAAGACCCCAATTCGGTATGATTGTGAAAACAAGTGGTGCTAGTAATATTACTTTATCAGCTCAAAACTATATAGGTGAGGTACAAGGCTATTGTTTATCTGCACAAACTATAAATAGTAATAAAACATCTTCTATTGAATGGGTAAAAGAACATCCTTTACCTAGTCGTATAGCTGAGCCAGGTATCTATATTTTAGATATAGCTGAGACCGAAATTAATTCTAGACTTTTTAATGTCAATATGACTCAATATAAAAAGAGAAAAGAAACAGCACCTGTATTTATAAACCCTACAACTATTGAATTATTAGGCACTCCTACATCTAATTCTTTAAAAATTATAGAATACCCTTCTCGTATGAATTTCACAGATTATACAAGAAATGGAACTACACTGACTTTAGGAGAACCTTTGCCTAAAGGTATTAGCCTAGAAATAAATTATACTGAGTTTATAGATACTTTTGAACCATACGAAGTACAACCTGATTATACATATAGTGAATTAATACCAGGTGTCTTAATTCACTTCGGTCGTAATTTAAATGACGGAGATCAACAAGCTATTGTTGTATATGAAGATAAAAATCCGATATACAGAGAATATGGTGGGAGATTTGATGTTTCAGTGGATATAGACATAATAGCTCGTGATCCACACACACAAGCTGATATATCAGACCATATGATAGTATGGACATGGGGGGTATTAAGGGAAAAGTTGGGTAGCTTTGGTTTAAATATGAATGATATAAATTATGGTGGGGAATCAGAAGAAGCTTATGATGAAAATGGGGATGATTATTTTTATAATGCTAGTATGGGATTCACAATACAGACAGATTGGTTTATTCATGTACCTATTATAGACAGCTATCAGCTTATAAAACAGATAAATTTGATACCTGTGGAAGTTTTACCAAGCTCTGATCCATTCTTAATCATAGGTAATGACTATTTAAAGCAAAGAATAAGATAATTTATTTATTTAGCTTATATAAGTAAATAAGGAGTCTTTATGCCAATAGTTAAGTTTCAATGTCATCATTGTGGTTTTCGTTTTTCCAAAAGAGTCAATCTTGGAGTAAATGAAACCTCTTGTCAAAACTGTAATGACCCTGCTTTGTCTTTAGAAGCTAAAGCATCAGTAGGGTATGATGCTAAAATTGATGGTGTAGTTCGCCCTCAAGCTTCAGGTATAGAATCTTTAGATACTGATGTCGAAAGAGTAGTAGCTAAAGATTCTGCTGATAAATGGGAAATCATTTATCAAAGAAGACAAGATAAATGGGACATTGTTAATGAAACAGGTGAACAAGGTAAACACATTATGGTTTCCCCTAAAGGGCAATACTTTATGAGTAAACCAGATAGTGTTAATCTGAAGACCATTAAAAATGAAGCCCGTAAAGAAATTGGAATGAATTATCAACAAGAAACTTAAGGAGTTTAAATCATGGCTATTAGAGGCGGTTATGCACCACCAGGTGTTTATACAGAAAGCATATTCCAGACTACTAACCCACCTACCATCCTTTCAGGTAGAGTACCCCTACTTATAGGTACAGGGAAAGAAACCCTAACTACTAAAACAGCTACTGTTGTTCGTGGTTCTAGTTCTACTATCGACCAACAAGCTGTTGATGAAAATATGTCAGGTCGTGGTGTTTTAAGCTATGACCCTAATGGTAATCCAGTTATCGGTGAATTTAACGGAGATACTACTCAGGTACAAGTCCAACACTTCCCTATTGTTGATGGTACTGGAACAGGCATCCTTGCTACTAATGGTAATAGTATTCTTGCTACCGTTAATGGTCAAGTTAGTGTTGTTCTTAGTGTTAATGCTTCTAAAGGTATTGTCACTTTAGCTCAAACCTTAGAAGCTACAGACACTGTTCTTTTAAGCTATTACTTTAAAAGAACAGATACCTTAATTGAAGAAGAAGATGTTTCTAGTCAAGTAACATCAGATAGTGCAGAATTATTAGGTTCTGGAGCTAGTATTTCTTTTACTGATGCTACTACTACTTTTATTGTTTATGTAGATGGTGTTAAATATACTATCAACACACCTACTGTTACTACTAATAGAGCTGATGATCTAGCTACTATTGTTGCTCTTATTAATGCAGCTAGTCCAGGTTCTTTAGCCGCTGATACATATACAGATAATAATAATGAAGACCAAATCATCCTTACTTCTGATCTTTCTCTTAAAATTGGCAATGGAACTGCTAATTCTGTTCTTGGCTTTGCTAATGATCAAGCTACTAACCGTAATGTAAATTTCTATACTAACTATTTCCCCATTGTAGATGGTTCTAATGGTGGGATTGTTACTACTGATGTTACTGATATTACTGTTACTGTTGATGGTGTTGAAGTTGTACCTGTTGCTCTAGATGGTACTAATGGCTTCTTTACTCTTTCAACACCACCAGCAGTCGGTGCTGAAGTTGTTGTTTCTTACTATTATAATAGCTTCAGAGACCAATTCGACTATTTACCAGGCACAAACATTCTTAGTGTAGATAGTGTCTCTCTTGTTGCTGACGGTTCAGGTGGTTCTTCCGTTAACTTTATTCCAGGTGTAGATTTTGTCCTTAAAGATGATAAACTCTATTGGGGTACTGTTGCTGTTGTTTCCGAAGGTACAACAGCTGATGGAACTATCCCTTTAACAAGTAGCCAAGTCACAGCTAACCTTAAAGATGAAAAGATTTATCTTGCAGAATGTACAAGAGTTCTTGATACCTCTGTAAACCCTGCTAGAGCTTTACCAAGTACCTTTAAATTACCTCACCAACCCGTTGATGGTACTGGCACCGGCACTCCTACATCTAGAACTGACCTTGTTCAAGTTAAGGTCGGTTATGGTGTTGCAGATGCCCTTGAAAAAGCAAATGCAACTGTAGTTAGAGTCAATCCTAATGATTCTACTATTACTTTAGCTAGTGTAGTTCCTGATGGTCAACAAGTATTTGCTACTTTCTATTATAGCACCCTTACAGATAACACTACTGATGGTAGCAATCAATATGTTGTTACAAATACCCTTTCAGGCGGTAGCAATGTAGGTAAATATACAGTTTCCGTTAAGGGAGCTAATAAATATGGTGTTAGTCTTGGCAATAAGGGTGGCGACTTAGATGGTATCGATCTTGTATTCCCATCAGGTAGTGAATTATACCCAGATGCTCATTTACATGGTGGTAAACCTGTAAATGAAACTGTTACTGTTACTTTTGCTGAAAGTGATTCTACAAGTGCAGTATTCTTTAGTCCAGGTGCTGAACCTTACTTCCCTATTGCTACTAAGAGTGATGAAATTGCATTAAAAGTAGATGATACTGCTCTTACTGGTAATGTTAGTTTATCTAATAGTACTACTGCAACAGGTGCAACTGGTGGTTTTGCTCATTTAGTTAGCCAACACCTTATCTATACTAATGATAGCAATAATACTACCCTAGATTTTACAAGTGGTAATAATAGCTTAAATCTTAAGATTGATAACCAAGACCTTAATGTTACTTTTGTTGTTGCTAATAATAAAGATGTGACTGACATTGTAGATGCTTTAAATACATGGGCAGTTGATACAAATACTTTAGCAGCTCCTAAATATATTGCTATGACTAAAATGAGTGGTGGTTTACAAATTGTAGATGGCTCTTATAATGTTCTATCATTCCAATATGTAGGTGATGTTAATGGGTCTACAGGTCAATTAAATATTACTGTACCTGCTGGTGCTTATGCTACTGCTAGTGCATTAGCTACTGCTATTAAAACACAAATTGATAATGCAGTAGCTTTTCATGTTGCTGGTTTTGATAACTTTACAGGTCTCGAAATCGGTGTAACTGAAACATCAGGTCATCTTGTATTTACCTTATTATCTATGCCTGTAGGTACTAATAATCCTGGTCTTGCTGATAACTATGGTTATCTTGAATTTATCAGCCAAGCTGATCCTGAAGATGATTTTGCTGTAATTGCAGGTATTGATACTGATGAAGCTGATGGGACTCAAACTAAATTTGGTTTCTTGCCTATCGCTTCTTATAGCAGAACTACACTAAGTTCAGGTGCTTTACAAGATCACTTAATCCTTAGAAATCGTTTATTGCCAGGTAATAGCTATCATTTACCCACAGGTGAAATCGGTGTTCGTGTTATTAGTGGTACTGCTATGACTAATCTCGGTTTAACACAAAGTTTTAGTCCTGCTTTATATCAAGGTGCTGTTATTGAAAGTCCTACACTTAAATTACTTTTAGGTTGGTCTGAAGGTCAAGAAGTGGGTGAATCTCAAGCTGCTGTTACTTTCTATGATGGTACTGTACCTTCTACTTCATCAGCTAACAATGTCTTAATTATTGATGCTAGTGGTACTACTGTTGTTATTACCTTTGGTGCTACAGGTGCTGGTACTTTAACATCCGTATCTACTGTAGCTAGTCAAATTGACTCTGCTTTTATAGGTGCAGGTGTTGATGCTACTGTTTCTATTGAAGGTGCTGCTGTTAGAATTACCCTTAATAATGCTATCACAGGTAGCTACTTAAAGGTATTAAGTGGTAGTGCTAATGATATCGTAGGTACTGCTACTAATGTCACTTCTACTGCTAAATCTGTTAATGCTAGTCAAATTGTTAGTGCCTTAATGAACCACTACTCTGGCTCTTTAACTAGTTTATTGTTTAGTACAGGACCTAGTGCTAATTACTTTGCATCAGAAGCTGTCGCTTATGTACATACTGCTTCCACAGGTAAAAAGTATGTCGTATTTGAATCTCTTGGTGAAGGTGTAGCTTCAAGTCTTGCATTTACTGGTGGTAATGCTATTACTTCTAAGGGTAATGGTTTAAAGATTGTTGTTGGTGATGGTGCTGTTGGTGAAGATGGTATCAATGGTTTCTATGTTACATCTAATAATCCTAAAGGCTCAGGTTCTTCTAATACATCTAAATTCAATGATGGTATCGGTCAAGATGGTGTTGTAGGTCAAACCTATGTTGATGATGTAACAGGTTTAACCTTTACAGTATTAGCTCAAGATGGTGGTCTTACATATCCTGTTTCCGTAACATCATATTTTGAATGGAAAGTATCTACTACCTTTACTTGTAATTCTAATATTCCTGTTAATGTCATTAATGGTGTTGAACTTCTTGTATCTAATACTACTAATGTAGGTGTTGGTAATTCTGCTTTTATTGAAACCTTTGATAAAGCAGGTAAAGAACCTAATATTGGTCAAGTATATTATGTAACCTTTACTAGATCTAAAACTGACTTTGCTACTAAATTATTCACTACATTAAATGATGTTATCAACGAATATGGTGCAGTAAGTCCTGACAATTCATTATCCTTAGCTGCATACCTAGCTTTTATTAATGGTGCATCTGTTATCGCTTGTAAACAAATTGCTCTTGAAGCTGGTAAAGGTGATCCAACCACAGCTCAAATTTTAACAGCTCTTGGTCAAGTTGAAGGTCAAATTACTACTGGTTTATCCCCATCTTTAATTTTACCTCTTGTTCCTGCTAATGAAACTATTCTTTCCGAAATCTCTAAACATTGTGATTTACAAAGTTCTTTGAGATATAGATCAGAAAGAACAGCTATTATGGGTTTTGCTGCTGGAACTACTCCTAAAGAAGCTGGTCGTTTAGCATCTTTAACTAATAGTACTCGTGTTCGTCTTGTTTATCCTGATGTGACATCTCTTACTTTAACTGATGCTTTAGGTGTTGCTACTACCTTTATCGTTGATGGTCGTTATCTCGCTGTTGCTATGGCTTGTACCTCTGTTAATGCTAACTCTGATGTTGCTACCCCCTGGGAATCTAGATCACTTGCAGGCTTTAATGGTATCTTGAGAACTCTTGATGCTGTTGAAGCTAATCAAGCTGCTCAAAAAGGTATTACTATTCTTGAAAACCAAATCGGTCGTATTAAAGTTAGACATGGTTTAACTACTAATATGTCTAGTATCCTCACTAGAACTCCTACTGTGATCCAAATCGCTGATGAAGTTCAAGTAAGAATGAGAGATATCCTCGACCCATTTATCGGTCAAAAGAACCTACCTGGTGTCGCTATTGAAATTCAAGGTCAAATTACTTTCGCTTTCAAGCAATTAGTTAGCCAACAAATCATCAGCAGTTTCACAGGTATCAGTGTTACTCCTGATCCTGTTGACCCAACTTCTATTATTGTTGAAGCTTACTATAAACCTGTATTCCCATTACTCTATATCCAATTTACTTTCTATGTTCGCTCAAGCGACTAATATATAATCTATTTATGATATGACTTCTTTATATATATTTAAAGGAGTCCTTGTATGTTCTATAATAGAAATTTTATCCGTCTTGGTAGTACTACTTCTGTTGTTAAATTAGCTTTTCCCACCTTATTTTCTAAACTCGATAAAGCTAAACATTCTATTTTCGCTGATATTATCTCTTATGGTATCACCGATGCTATTCTAGGAGATGCTCCTATTTACTCAGCTATGAATACTAATGTTATCGAAAAAACTAAAGGTACTATCACACTATCCGATGAAAGCTATTTTAGACCTTCTAATAGTATTCCTGGTATCGTAGGTGGCAATATCTTATTCTCAGGCTCTATTGATTTTGATGATATCGCATCTCATTTAACTATGATCCTATCTAAATATGGTAATGAACGAGATTTATTTCAAAGTATATTTTTAGACCTACAAGATGAAACAGGTAAAGAACCCCTAAGTAAAATCATCCAAAAAGAAATGTTATCCTATAATAAAGCTAAAGCTCAAACCTTTATGGAAGAAGCTTTTGAAGAAGGTTTAAATCTATCTAAAGAAAACATGATTCGTATCACTAGCCAACAAACTAAATCAGCTAAAATTATAAATCATGCTATTACCTTTGAAGCAAATAAAATTAAAGTTGCTATTCCTATTATGATTACCTTTAAACTTGAAGGTATTCGTATGCTCGATGAAGAAGATTAATATAATATCTTTTAGGATTACAACCTAAAGGATACTTATATGATTAGTGATTTTTTTGAAGCACTACAAAGACCTGATATTAAACAAAAACCCTGGATGGTTAAAGTTGATCTTATATTAGGCACTAAAGAGAATATTACTAAAGCTATCGATGAATGTCTAGCTTCATCTCATTACGGTATAGACCTTGAAACCACAGGTCTCGATAATAGAGTTTTTAATGGCAGAACTAGAGATCAAATTGTCGGTATCTCTATCGCACCTAATGACACTAAAGCATATTATTTTCCTATCAGACACTCTAAAGGTGTTGAACATAATGTTCCCTGGTCTATTATCGAAAAAGAATTTGGTAGATTACTTGATGAATCTACTACTGCTATTCCCGTATTCCATAATGCAGCTTTTGACCAAGAATTTCTTGTTTATTCTAGTGATGCTCGTTTAGGTGAAAAACGATTTGATAAACCTAAACTATGGGAGGATAACTTTATTATGGTTGCCCTTATGAACCCTAGAGATAAGGGTGGTAGAGGTCTAAAACATCAATCTAAAACTCGTTTAAATTATGAAATGATTGAACTTGATGAACTTATTCCTGATAGTAAGGTTAAAGATTATTCTACTATTGACCCTAGCTGGGAACCATCCGTTTGGTATGCTGCATCAGATGCTCTTTGCACTGTTAAACTTTATCACGAAATTGCTAAAGAATTCCCTAAAGAAATGCTTAACCTTTATGTGATTGAGAAAAAGTGTAATACATCAGTTAGATGGATGCACCGTAATAGAATCTTTGTAGATAAAGAAAAGACTATCTCTTTTATTAAGAGAGGGCAAAAGGAATGGATGGAATCCGTTGTTGAGGTTTATACGGGTGCAGAACCTATTCTCAATAGAGATATTATGCCATCCTATATCAAAATTATGATAGGTGAAATTAAAGGTGTTAATAAATTCGACCCTGAATCTAATACTCCTTATAAAGAAGTCCTAGAAGAAGCTAGACTTGAAGCTGATCGTAATTATCCTGAGGATAGACCTAGAATTAAAAAATCTGTGCCTAAACTTGAAACTAGAGATAAAGACGGTAAAAAGGTATCTGGTGGTAGTGAAGAAATTGATTTCCCCTTTACTTACGATATTTTCTCTCCCCAACAATTAGGTTTATTGTTTAGAGAATTACAAGTACCTAATCTTGAAACTACAGATTCCGGACAAGTAGCAACGGGTGCTGATGTATTAGATAATGTGATTGCTAATGCTGAAGAGTCTTTCCCATTTATGAAAAAGATTAAACGATTTAGAGAACTCGCTAAAGCATTAGGTCAATATCTTATCCCTATGCTTGAAGATGTAGGTCCTGATGGTACTCTAAAAGCTAAATTTCAACAATTCGGTGCAGATACAGGTCGTTTCAGTTGTGGTACTACATCTGAACCCTGGAAGGTAAAAGATGGGGGTTGTCGTGTACCTTTTCAAGGTATCCCATCAGGTTATGATCCTAAAAGACCTGAAATCTCTTATAGAACAAGAGAATGTATCTCAGTTAGAAATCCTGATCATTATCTAGTAGCTATTGACTATGCTGGGGTTGAATTAAGACTTATCACTAACCTATCTCAAGAACCTTTATGGATAGAAGAATTTTTTAGATGCTCATCTTGTAATCGTAAATATCCTAAAGAAAGAGATAAAGAAGGATTTATTGTAAGTCCTCCTCCTATCTGTATCTGTGGATCAGATAAAATCGGAGATTTACATACACTTACAGCCGTTGCTTTTTATGGTGAAGAATCTAAAAAGAGACCTGATTGGAAAGCACTAAGAGGTAATGCTAAGGGTGTGAACTTTGCTTTATGCTATGGTGGTACAGGTAGAGCAGTTGTTACAGCTATCGGTTGTTCTTTAGAAGAAGGTGATGATAAATATCAAACCTTTATTTCTACATATAAAGGTTTAAGTGGGTGGTGGAAAAAGAGTCAAGAATTTGCAAGACAGAATGGGTTTATCTCAACAGCATTTGGTCGTAGAATGCCTATGCCTGATATTAACAATAAGAAAGAATATAAGTTAAGATCAAAGGATGAGAGAAAGTCTGTAAATTCACCTGTTCAAGGTACAAGTGCGGACATCACTAAGATTTCTATGAGTTTAATTTATGATGCAGTAAGAGAGAGAAAATGGGATGACAAGTTAATGATGATTCTTACTGTGCATGATGAAATTGTCTTTGAAATTCATAAAGACATTATAGGTGAGGCGATACCTTTATTGTGTAATCTTATGGTAAGAAACAAGGCGATTGCTAAAATGGGGTGGATTGTACCTTTAACAGTAGATGTTGAAATCGGTAAAGATTGGTCAGTGCCTTATGATCTTAAAGAATTGACTGAGGGTAAAGGAGAAGATGAGTTTCTAGTGAGTGTCTTTAAGAAAGAGCATATAGAGATTAAAGACCCAGGAATAGTTAAGGCAGTAGAAGATGTTAAAGCAGATGTAGAGTATACAGTAGAAGAACTTAGTGAAGAGAGTGCAACTAAGTTAGTTGAATGGTTAAAAGAACATCAAGATAAAAAGGTAAAGGTGGTATTTGAGAATAAGGATATAACATCATTGATTAAGCTATAATATATGTATATATTAGCTATATACTATAGGAGTATATAGCTATGAAAAGTAAGAAAAAAGATTTATTTTTAGAGTGTAATGACAAGAGAATGCCTGAAAAAGATTTTATGGGGCAATTTTGTAATTATTGTAAAAACACTTCATGTGAAAGAGCAGGTTGGGGTTTTTCATCATGGGATGAGAGAATAGGTACTCAGATAGAGAGATTTTTTCATGCACCTGTGGTAAAGATAGAGGAAGCATCACAATATAAGTTTTTAACGGATTTTGATGTATATAGAGATAATGGGGTAATAGAGGTATGGGGTGGGGTAGATAAGCAAAAGGTAGAAGAACCTGTTATAAACACCCCAACACCAAGTTTCTTTCAAAAAGTTGAGAATAAAAGTGAAATACCTATTGTCAAAGATGAATTTAGTGCTTATAATACGAGCATAGTAGAATTTAAAGATGAGAGTTATATAGAAGAACCTATAAAGCCGAGTCCTACTGTAATAGAAAAAGATCCATGGGCAGTTCCACCAAAAACAGTAAAGGTGGGAGGCACATTTAAGATGTCATAGAAAGGACATATAAAAATGGAACTTCATAAGTATGTTGAGGCAGGTATCCTGATGATTATGCCTGAAAAAGAAAGAAAAAACTTAAAAGCTGAATCTCACATTTTAAGGAATGTGATTTATTCACCAACACAAGTTATGGATAGGACTATTTTTAAAGACCATAATAAATATGTGTTTTTAAAATGGAATGAAGCAAGTGATCAGGATAGAAATCAATGGAAGCTTTTTTTTAATGATTTAGATCATAGTGATTTAGGGGGTATGGTAAAAGCAAACACTGGGTTGAACTTGATTGATTATACAAGTAGGGGTATGGTAGTTATCATGCCTGAAAAAGAAAGAAAAAAAGTAAAAGCAGAAGCATCAGTAATGAGGAGAATAATTTCACATCCAAATGAGATTAATAAATTTCCAGAAATTGATTTTAAAAAATCAAATTACTTTGTGTTTATAGGATGGGGGGATAGTAATGAAGAAGAGAGACAGGAGTGGAGGAAATTCCATTCTGCATAAACAAGTACCACCTGAAGGTATAATTCCCCCTGATTTATTAAAGAAGTTATATATGAAAGATATATCCTGTATAACTGAATGTCAGGAGTGGGTAAATAAATATGGTTTAACGATATTATTTGCTCGGGGTATAGCTAAAGGTTGGGAGGATGTTTATATGGATAAACAAGGAGTGATTTGGATACATGATGAATCACAGACTAATTATCCATCAGTAAAAGAGTTAAGAAAAGAGGCATCTAAATATGGCTTAGAAGCATTACAGGAAGTAATTTGTCTAGGTAAAAATAAAAAAAAGATACTAAATTTTCTTGAAAACTTAAAAAATGGTGGTATTATTGATCAAGGTATAGATGATACCAACAAACCAAACCCAGATAAAAATGGAGATAGAAATGACAGTTAGTCAAAAACTCGCAGAAATTCAAAATCTTTTAGCAAGTGCAGCACCAGAAGCTACCAAAGTAGATAATGGTGTTAAAGTATCAGCAACTCGTGTTCGTAAGGCTCTTCTTGAATCTATTAAGTTAGCTAAAGAACTTAGAGTAGAAGTTTTAAATGCTACAAAAGCAACTGAAGTTAAACAATAAGTTTTAACAATAGCTCCTCCGGTTAAAAGATTTTTCATAATGAGACCCTCTGAAAAGAGGGTTTTGTTATTTATATCCTCTGTATAGTATCTAAAAAACAAGAGGAATTTAAAAATGCAACCTATCTTACAAACCTTTATATGCCTATACCTATTAGGATGGATTTACTGCTGTATCAAAGTAGATGAAATATACTTTAGATATAATTCTGAGAGTTTAAAACTTATTAAGATTAGTCTTATCCATTATCTCATTTTCTTATTTACCTGGTATTACCAATTTGGTTTATCTCTTTTAGATTATCAAACATGGGAAAAGAAATGGGAAGAGAGAGCCATAAAACTCCTATTCTGAAAAATTTTCCAAAAAAAATATTTTTCGATATCAAAAAAAATAATTTTTGAAAAATTTTAAAATCACTCAAATTTCAGAAAAAGTCTAGACTTTTCGATTAAAGTCTAGACTTTTTAGGTTAAGGTCTAGACTTTTTCTGAAAGTCTACAGGTTTTGAAATAGAGTCTACATACTTTAGAAAAAATGTCTCAAAAAGATTAAAGCTCATTGTGTATATTGATAAGTTTTAAAAATACTTTTTCAGTAAGTTAAAAATATAATATCTTCTGAAACATAAAAAAGGACAACCCAATGGATAAAAAACTATATGTTAAAGAACTTATAGAAACTAATTCTCTAAATGAAACTGCTCTCACCCTTGAATTATTCAAAACTCAAATCCCGCCAGAAACTCAAGACAGAGATTTTATATTTCATAAG
>Ga0255098_1000327_pt1 | contig 14033 bp, 9 predicted proteins | sample Colum_Atlam_RepC_2_FD_188440 | JGI IMG/M metagenome (GOLD analysis project Ga0255098, IMG submission 188440) | Freshwater microbial communities from Columbia River, Oregon, United States - Colum_Atlam_RepC_8d | ecosystem: Environmental > Aquatic > Freshwater > River | place: USA: Oregon... | reverse complement strand
GACCGTGGATGGACCTTGGCCGCATTGGTCTCTACGGCGGCAGCGCCGGCGGACAAAACGCTCTGCGAGGTTTGCTGGACCACGGGGACTTCTACCAGGTGGCCGTCGCCGACTGCGGGTGCCACGACAACCGCATGGACAAGATCTGGTGGAACGAGCAGTGGCTGGGTTGGCCCGTAGACGAATCCTACCGCCGCAGTTCCAATGTCGAGGACGCCCACAAGCTCACGGGCAAACTCCTCCTGATAGTGGGCGAGGTGGACACCAACGTGGACCCGGCCAGCACCCTTCAAGTCAGTGCCGCTCTGGTCCGCGCCGACAAGGACTTCGAATTGCTCGTCATGCCTTCGACCAACCACGGCGCCGCGGAGACTCCGTACGCCAGCCGACGCCGCATGGATTTCTTTGTGCGGCACCTGCTGGGTCGAGAGCCCCGCTGGCACTGACCCCCAGACGGGCGAAAGGCGTTGTTCAGGCCAGCAACGCCGGGATGGGGTGGGATTCTTCGACGCCGGTCAAACGTTGGTCGAGTCCCTGACTCTTGAAGGTGAACCGTCGGTGATCCACACCCATGCATTTCAGGATGGTGGCGTTCAGGTCGTTGATGTGCACCGGGTTCTCCACGACGTTGTAGCTGAAGTCGTCGGTTTCGCCATACGTGATGCCGCCCTTGATGCCGCCGCCCGCCATCCACATACAGAAATTCCGCGGATGGTGGTCGCGACCGTAGTCGGTCCGGGTGAGCCGACCTTGGGAATATACGGTCCGACCAAACTCACCGCCCCAGATGACCAGTGTGTCTTCGAGCAGGCCACGGGCCTTGAGATCATGGATGAGTGCCGCGGAGGCTTGGTCGATGTCCTTGCACTGGGCACGGATCTCGGAGGGCAAGTTGCCGTGCTGGTCCCAGCCACGATGCAGAATCTGCACACAGCGCACACCACGCTCGACCAACCGCCGGGCCAGCAAGGTGCTCGCTGCGAAGGTTCCCGGCTTTTTCACATCGTCGCCGTACAAGTCGATGGTGGCCTTGGACTCGCTGGAGAAATCCACCAGGTCCGGAACGCTGCTCTGCATGCGAAAAGCCATCTCGTACTGGGCGATGCGAGTCAGCGTCTCAGGATCACCCCAGCGTTCATGGGTTTGGGCGTTGAGTCGATTGAGGGCATCGAGCACCACACGCCTGTCCTCGCGGCTCACTCCCGGCGGGTTGTCGATGTACAGCACCGGGTCACCAATGGACCGCAAGGCCACACCGGTGTAGCGGGTCGGCAAGTATCCACTGCTCCACATGCGGGTGAAGAGGGCCTGGGCATCCGCCTTGGAAGACCAATTCGGGGTCAGCACCACGAAGGCAGGCAACTCATTGTTCTCACTGCCCAAACCGTAGGCCAGCCAGGAACCCAGACTCGCCTTGCCCGGCACCTCGCTGCCGGTCATGACGAAGGTGCAGGCCGGATCATGGTTGATGGCATTGGTTTGAACCGACTTGAGCACCGCCAATTCGTCCACCACCCGGGCCGTGTGCGGGAGCAGTTCACTGATCCAGCGCCCACTCTGGCCGGCTTGATTGAATTTGAACATGGTCGGTGCCACCGGAAAGCGGGCCTGGCCCGAGGTCATGGTGGTGATGCGTTGACCGTTGCGGACCGAATCCGGCAAATCCTTGTCGAAATACTCCTGCAGCTTCGGCTTGTGGTCCCAGAGATCGAGTTGGGACGGAGCCCCGTTCATGTGCAGGTAAATGAGCCGCTTGGCCTTCGGCGCAAAGTGCGGGAATCCGGGCAGCGGGGGATGAACGCGGGGAACAGCCGGGGCCGCCGCTCCGAACAACTTGCCGGCCCCGAGTGTCGCCAATGCCAGACCGCCCAGGCGGATGCCCGTATTGCCGAAGAATTGACGCCGGGTCTGATTCAGTTGGAATTCTAACAGAGGATTCATGGTCAGTTGCGGGTCACGGTTTCGTCGAGGTTGAGCAGCAGGTTGGCCGTCAGGGTGTAGGCGGCCAGTTCGGTCTCGGGCAATCCGGAGCGCGGAGCCGATTCACCGACATGGATCGCCTTGCGGGCGGATTCGGGGTCGGCCTGGTACCGTTCTAGAAAACGGCCGAAGGTCGAACGCACGACCTCCAGCTCCGTCGCGCTGGGCGGACGAGAGAGGACGGTTTTGAAGGCAAAGCGGATGCGATCCTCGGGACGAGCCCCCCCTTCCGTCATCATCCGGCTGGCCAAACCGCGGGCGGCCTCGAAGTGCTGGACGTCGTTGAGGAGTTGCAAGGCCTGCAAGGGCGTGTTGCTCCGCTCGCGACGGGAACAAAACTGCTCCCGGTTCGGCGCATCGAAGGTGGCCATGAACGGTGGAGGCGCCGTGCGTTTGAAGAAAACATACAAGCTGCGACGGTAAAGAGCGGAACCGGCGTCTTGACGGTAATTGCGGGTGTTGGAACCGCTGTAGGCCACCGGTTCCCAGATGTTCGGCGGTTGGTACGGGCGAACCCCCTTGCCACCCAAAGTGCCATCGAGGAGTCCGGAAACGAACAGTGCATTGTCACGCAATTGCTCGGCATCCAATCGGAAGCGCGGGCCGCGGGCCAACCAGCGGTTCTCGGGATCCCGTTGCAGAAGGGCCGGAGGAACGGCCGCCGACTGCCGGTAGGCCGCCGAGGTCACCAGGGTGCGAACGAGCGCCTTCACATCCCAACCGGATTCCTGGAACGACACTGCCAACCAATCGAGCAACTCCGGATGACTCGGCGGTTCACCTTGTGAACCAAAATCATCAGCCGTCTTCACGAGGCCCACTCCGAAGAACTGCTGCCAGAGACGGTTCACCGTGACCCGGGCGGTCAGCGGGTGTTCCGAAGACACTAGCCATCGGGCCAGATCGAGCCGGTTGGGAACCTGCCCGGCTTGCTTCATCACTGGGAAAACCGCAGGTACGGCACGGCTCACTTTTTCGCCGGGTGCATCGTACTGACCGCGCACCATGACAAAGCTGTCGCGGGGCTTGTCCATGTCCCGCCAGATGAAGGTCTGCGGGATTTGATCTTGGAATTTGTCCCGCTGCTGACGCAGGTCGATCACCGCTGTGTTGAGCGGATCCATGGTAGCCCGGGTCTCCGTGCAAACCTTGTTCAAGTAGTATTCCCGGAGCATCCGCGTCTGCTCTGGCGTCCGCTTGTCCGCCGGCACGTCCTTGAAAATCTTCCGAAGATTCTCCGGCAATTCCTTGGGCTCCTTGCCTTGGTTCTGAGCGATCCAAACAGACAAAGAAGTAAGGGGGTCCCGGGCTGGATCAACGCGACCCATGATTCCGGCATGGTCCCAATGGACGAGTCCGCCATGCTGGGTGTAGGCAATTCCGCTGACCGGCTGCCCCGCCTTGAGGCCCACGGCATCGGCATCGAACTCCAGTCGAACCCACTCCCCCGCCTTGGGTAGAGGTCCGGCATGCATCCGACTGGGCTTGCCCTGGGTACCCCAATCGGTGGCTCCCGCATCTCCCCAAACCACACGATGCTCCCAATCGCCCTGAAAGAACTGGAGCATGACCATCTTGGGCAAGGAGGCCGGATCCAGCCGAACCCAAGCAAAGACCTTGGCCGACGCAGGAACCGCGAAAGATAGGCCCTCATAGACCGATTGAATCATCCCATCACTCCGCTGCTGGAGTGACGATTGACCAAACTTCACCGGCCCATCGGAAGACTTCACCCAAGAGGGAGATCCCTGAAGCCGGGCTCCGGTCGGGGTGCCGTCTTCGAGCCATACCGTCTCCACATCGCGGGCCGACGGCGGTGGATTGAGGGTGGCCGGATCGGTGTAGGACAAACTCTGGACTCGGGTAGCCACCCCCTTCTCTGCCTCCAAAATGCGGGAGTCGAACTCGGTCAGTTTCCAGATATCCTTCTCGGATTTCACAGGCGCCACGGGCGGGGTGCGCAACGCGTTACCATCCATCGCAGGGTCGGCCGCGCTGTGGAAGAAAGCGTAGAGCGAGTAAAATTCCTTCTGCGAGATGGGGTCGAACTTGTGATCGTGGCAGACGGCACATCCGGCCGTCAGACCCATCCAAGCCTGCGCCGTGGTGGAGGTGCGCTCGACGGCATAACGGAAGACGAATTCAGCATCAATGGCGCCCCCCTCACCGGTGGTGACGTTGTTGCGGTTGAAACCGGTGGCAATCAACTGGTCTTGGGAAGGGCTGGGCAGGAGATCTCCGGCCAACTGGTCGACGGTGAATTGATCGAACGGCAGGTTGCGGTTGAAGGCTCGGACAACCCAGTCGCGGTAGGGCCAGATTTGGCGCTCATTGTCGAGGTGCAGACCGTGTGTGTCTGCGTATCGGGCCACATCGAGCCAGTGGCGGCCCATTTGTTCACCGTACTGAGGACTGTCCATGAGGCGATCCACGCAACGCTCGTAGGCCCCCGGAAGCGAATCCGCCAAAAAGGCGTCCACCTCGGCCGGTGTGGGAGGCAAGCCCCGAAGGTCCATGCTGAGGCGGCGCAACAAGGTCGAACGATCGGCTTCGGGCCCCGCGGATACGCCCTCTTTCTGCCAGCGGTCCGCCAGAAATGCATCAATGGGCCCTGATTCCTTGTTTGACGCGGATGGGGGTTGAACCTTGCGAGGGGCCTCGAAAGCCCAGTGCTTCTGGTAGGGAGCCCCCTGTTCAATCCATTGGCGGAGAATCTTCTTCTGGGCTGCAGTGATCGTCTTGTGGGATTCCGGAGGCGGCATGATGGAATCCGGATCCTGCGTCTCCAGCCGCTTCCACAGTTCGCTCGATTTCAAGTCACCCGGTCGAATGGCTACGCGACCTTCTTTGTTGGCTGTGAAGGCTCCGTCGGCGGTGTCGAGACGAAGCCCGGCTTTGCGCTTCTTCGCGTCCAATCCATGACAGGAAAAACAGTTGTCAGACAGGATGGGGCGAATGTCCCGATTGAAGGTCAGGTCGGCCGCCAGGGCAGAAGCAGCCGAAACCGTCGCCATCGCCGGAATCCACCGGAATACGCTTTGAACCACGCGATCGGGAAGCATGACCCCAGTGTGTCTGGAGACGACAGAGATTCAATCCCGCAACCGCACGATTTACTGTTGATATTCTAGAGGCTTGCGATCGCCCTGCGGGATGGACACCAAACCGCTGGACGCGACGTATCCAACGCTCGGACGAAACCCTAAGAAAGAGCCAGATTCTTTGGGGATCGGGGGATTGGAAGGGTCCACCCTGGCGAACGCAGGCAACAAAAAACCCAGAGCTTTAGCTCTGGGTTTTCTATGAATGGTATCGAAGCGCTGGAAACAACGCTTACTTATCGATCGCCTTAGTTACCGCCACCGTTTGAACCACCGGTGGTCACCGGAGAAGCAACGGGCTGCGGGCGGGTCGGAACCACGGCCGGAGCCTTCACGTTGATGTTAGCGGACTGCTGGATGCTGGAGGGCATTCCGGCGGGCATCGGGAGAGTGTTGGCGACCACAGAAGCGGCAGAGGGGTCGAACATTTGACCACCGCAAACCTCGTAGGAGGCACCGCGGTAGGAAACAGTCACGCAACCGGACCAGACAGCCACGGTGCCATTGTCGGTGACCTGGTACTCAGAAGTACGGATCACAGCAGTGACGGTGGAACCCTTGACGATGTAGGAGGACTGAGAAGAGGTCTTCTTTACGTAACCGGCCACAGTACCACCCTTGAGGTTGATCTTGGTGATGATCACGGGCTCGGCTCCGGACTTGTCCACGGAGAGCTCATCGAAAGAGATCGAGGAATCCGGGAGAACCACGACGGTCGGACCGTTGTCAGCCAAATAGAGATTAGCCTGAGCGCCAGCTCCGGTCTCAACCTTCTGACCCGGCTTCACTGCCTCGCCCACAAATGCGGCCTGACCATCAACCTTGACGCTGCCCTTGACTCCGGTGAGTTCGGCCTTGCCGGTTTCAGCTGCGGAGAGGGAGGAACCTGCCAAAGCCGCGGTGATCGCGAGGAGGCTGGCGAAGCGGGGAGAAATCCCGATCATTTTCATGGTAACTCGTGTGAAAGGTTAAGTGTTGTTTCTTGCGGAGGTTAGGAACCGAGCGTGGGAAGTCAACCGGGATTTCCGAGGATTCCATCCACAATATTCGGCCCAATCTTGTTAATCTGCAGCAGAGGTTGAATGGATTGTTTGGCGGAATCAAGACTATGCCGCAACGATTTCAGCCGCCTCGGCCGACCACGCTTCCCACCCGGCTAGCAAATCCTGAGTCTGAACCTGGTTGGGAGCGCGCAACGGGAGCCGGACTGATCCCACCTGGATCCCTTCCTGTTCAAGAACAGCCTTGAGTGATCCCAAATAGCCACCGCCACCCAAGATCTCGATCAAGCGGATCGAGTGCCGTTGAGCTCGGCGAGCCAACCCCCAATCCCCCTGAGCAGCCGCAGTCTGCATGACACGGTACAAAGGAGCGGCCAAGTTGTAGGTCGAACCCACAGCGCCAGTGGCCCCCAAAGCAACCGCCGGCAATAGCAAGTCGTCACAACCGAACAACAACTCCTGCCCCGCTCCAAGGGCCGCCACGCAACGCTGGAGCAGGACCAAGTCAGGATTGCTGAACTTGAGACCCACCAGTGTGGGAATGCGTTCTGCGGCCAGAGTGAGGAAACGATCCGACGCAAGATGGATCCCCGTCATGCTGGGCAAGTCATAGGCGTGGAACGGCAACCGGGGCGCTCCGGACGCGATGAACGCGCTGGAGTCCACCCAGGCTTCCACATCGGCCGGCTTGAAGTAACTGGGGGCCAAGGCCGCGATACCCGATGCGCCGGACGCTTGAGCATGAACCGCCAACTCGCGGGCCTCCTGAAGGCAGTTGGAACCCACATGGATGATGCACCGAAGGGAAGTTCCCCGCAGGACGGAAACCCACCGTTCGGCCAACAACCGTCGCTCGCCAGCGTCGAGTGAATGGCTCTCACCAGTGGTTCCATTGACAAAGACACCGTCCACGCCCTGCCGGACCAACCGCTCGGCCAAGGCCTCCACTGAGCCCGACGCCACGGAGCCGTCTCTGGCAAACGGAGTCACTGGCGCGGCGATCAGCGGGACACGGATCGGAAGTGATGCAGAGAGAGACATGGGATCTTCAAGGAGTCTCTGACCCTCTCGATCTGGAATGCAACGCGGGAAACACCTTGCCCTGACCGTTTGACATTCCCTCACGCACGCACCACCCCCGAATACGGGACAGGCTCTTCGGACTAGGGACAGGCTCCTCGGGCTAGAGGGACAGGCTCTTCGGACTGGGGACAGGCTCTTCGGACTGGGGACAGACTCCTCGGACTGGGAACAGGCTCTTCGGACTAGGGACAGGCTCTTCGGACTAGGGACAGGCTCTTCGGACTAGGGACAGGCTCTTCGGACTAGGGACAGGCTCTTCGGACTAGGGACAGGCTCTTCGGACTGGGGACAGGCTCCTTTCCTCGGGCAGTCGGATCACTTTCCGGGTTTAAAAAGTACGGATGCGTACTATTCTTACCGCAACCGAGATAACTTATGCCCATTCCCACTGTTTCTCCTGAAGCCGTCGCCGCCGCCAAGGCCCAACTCGACCAGCACCTGCTGGAGATCATCGAGTGGCACTTCAACCCTGCCACTGGCTGCCAGTTCTGGCTCGATTGGGCCCGCAAGAACTGGGACCCCCGCAAGGAGATCACGCGCTTCGAAGACATGCTGAAGTTCCCGCACTTCCAGGATGAATCATTGCGTGACCTGCAACCCGAGGTCTGGGTACCGGCCGAGTTCAAGGGCAAACCCTTCAACATCTTCGAGACCGGCGGCACCACCGGCATGCCCAAGCAGCGCATCGGATGGAACGACTACAAGGTCGATTACTCCGAATTCAGCGACAAGATCGACGACGCCCACTTCCCGCGCGGCGGCGCTTGGCTGATGATGGGACCCACCGGTCCGCGCCGGCTGCGTTTGGCCATCGAGCATTTGGCCAATGTCCGGGGCAGCTCCTGCTACTTCATCGACCTGGACCCGCGCTTCGTGAAGAAGCTCCTGTCGAACAAGCAGTACGACGTGGCCAAGCAGTACATGGCCCACGTGGTCGATCAGGCCGCGACCATCCTGAAGCACCGCAAGGTCAGCGGACTTTTCACGACTCCGAAACTGCTCGAAGCCCTGGCCGAGCAGGTGAACCTCTGGGAAGCGGGCATCCGCGGAGTGTTCTGCGGTGGCACCTCCATGAAACCGCAGGAAGTGCGCTTCATCGTCGAAGAATTGCTCGAGGGACGCATCGGGTTCTACCCCACCTACGGCAACACCCTGATGGGCCTGGCCGCGAGCGTGCCGTTGCAGCCGGAAGACAACTTCAGCGTGACCTACTACGCGCCGCAGCCCCGGGCGGTCCTGCGCGTGGTCAAACCCAACGCTACGGAAGAGGTGGTCAACTACGGTGAATTCGGCCGCGTGGAACTCACCACACTCACCCGCGAGTTCTTCATGCCTCGGTTCCTCGAGCGCGACGAGGCCATCCGCCGCGCTCCGCGCCCGCCCTACGCATGGGACGGCGTGGGCGATGTGCGTCCGTTCGGTGCGATGGAGAAGACCATCGTCGAAGGCGTGTACTAAGGTGCTGGGTGTTTTCAGCCCAAAATCTCGACAACAACAACGCCGACTTGGGGAAGCCCCAGTCGGCGTTTTGACGTTATGGACTCCTGCCGGCTTGGAGAGCCCAAGGCTCAGGGAGCCTGAGCCGGCTTGGCGACCGAGTTGGTCTGGGTGGAGACAGCATCCTTTCCGGCCTTCTCGGATTCCGACGGGAAGACATGGGAGTAGCGCATCCGCTTTGGCAGATTCGAATCCAACCGCCCGGCACTCCACTGCCAACCCATATACGCGGTGAGCGCCAGAACCAGATACAAGCGCCACGGCCGGCGGGTCTCCTCGAAGGGATCGACCAAGTCGCGGGTGGAACCCGGCGGCAACTCCGCGATGGCCGTCAGGCGGGTGCCGAAGGGCACATTGATCCGGGCCTTGGCGTTCACGGCCCAACCGTTGGCATCGAGGATGGGACCGAGGTTGCGCTTGCGCAGCTTGATGTAAGTCATCACCAGCGACGGTCCCGAGATGAGGAGCATGATGCCCAAGATGGCTCCGACCATGGCGAAGACACCCTGCGCCCACAGGTCCTTGCCCAAAGTGGCGACCGCCGCGAAGAAGCCCCCGATGGCCCCGAATGCCACCCCCAGGGCGGCAACCGTGCCGACGTCAACCTTCTGGGGAGCGTTGGTCGCCGGTGCCACCGCCGACGCCGCTCCCTGGGCCACCACCGCCGTCGCTGCGGCCGTGAGCTTCTGGCTGGCAGCCGCATCGGCCTCGGCCGCCCGCTTGGCGATTTGCTCTTCGACCCAGCGAACGAAGCGCTTGTAAGGCTGCCAGAAGGCCTGACGGAGGCTGATGGGGTTGGCCACGATCTTGGTGATGGTGGCGTCGTAATCGAGCCCCTTGCGGTCGTAGAACACACCATTGCGACCCACCATGAGGTTCTCGTCGTCCCCCTGCGAAAAGACGGCCACCACGGTCAGTTTCTGTCCGGTCGCCTTCCGCACGCAATCCACGTAGGCCAGATAGGCCCCCGCCAGGCTGGCCATCACCGCGTGCTTGGCTGGATCCACTACCGTGATGCAGAGATTGCAGGACCGCTGATCGAGGTAAAGGACACCCGCCTGGAAAATCGCCGGTGACCCGCCGTCGTAGAGGTCGCGGAAGTTCACGAAGTTCGTGGCGAGCATGATCAGGTCGCGGTGGAAGCGGACGAGTTTTTCGACCGAGGCGACCCCAGACGCCTCCGCCTCCAACTCGCGGTCGCGGGCGATGAGCGCGGCGATCGCGGTCTTGGCGGGCCCCTGAAGGATTTCCCGCACCCGGGTGATGCCCAAGGTCTCGACTCGGATTCCGGCTTTGGCTCCCAACCAAGCAGCATACGGAGCCAATCGATTCTGAAGCGTCTGCCAGTCTTCTTCAGTGAGGCTCGCGCGCTCTCCGAGGAGCGGCAAGACGGCCACCGACCGGAACGTGGCCATGGCGCTGGCATGGGCCGGGTTGAGACCGCCGATCAAGGAGAGCGGTTGGCCCGGAACGATCCGGGACACGGGGAACCCAGCCACCTCCTGCGCCGACACGGTCAGGTCCTTGGCTAGGAGCGCCTTGTAGTCGTCTTCGGTGCGGTTGAGCAGCGACGACAGGCGCCCCTCGAAGGCCGCCAACCTTCACCGTCTGCATCGCCGCCGCGGCCGCGGCCGTCGCCGGACCGGCCGGAAGGATCTTCGTTGCCTCGGATTCCGAGGCGCTCACCCAGGCATCAAACCGGGTCAATTCAACGAAGAACTCCTCCAATTTCACCGCGTCGATGCCCGGCTTTCCACTCCGGTCCATCACCGACCCGACCGCCGCGATCGCCTCGCGGACGACCTGCTGGACCGCGGTGTCATCGGCCGATTCCGGGATGATCACCCCGTCACCATTGAAGACGGTGTTGGCGAAGCTCTTCGTCGCCGCCGCGGCGTCTGCGACGGTGATCACCGCCGCCTCAGCCTTGCCCAATTGCCGGAGGATCACCCGGGCCGAACCCAGGATCTGGCGCCCCTCCGGAATGCTGTCGTTGATCGCAGCGAGAGAAACCCCGTCGCGCCCCTTCACGAGGTCGTCGGCGTCCTTGAGCATCGAACCGGCCCAACGAATGGCGCAGATGAGTTCCTGCGCCCGGATACGACCGTCTCCGTCGGAATCGATGAGCGCGGCGGTCTTGGGGTCGAACTCGATGCCCGTGGTCGGACAAGCCAGTGCGACCCAAAGCTTCTGGTCCAGCTGGTCCAGGTTCATCAGGTCGGCACCGGTCTGAAGTTTGACCTGATCAAACCCGCCGGCTCGAAAGAACTGCCAGGGGTGCGGTTTCCGGGATGCGGGGGCGGACGGAGTTTGCATGTTCGGACAGCAGCGTTGGTGACAATCTATACCCGTTGAATAGCTCGGACGCTACCCAGCGTATTGGCTGATGCTGGGATCGAATGTTATCCCGGGATCCTGATTTCTGGCGGAGGCGGGGATTCCTTGAGCTGGCGATGCGTCTCAGGATCCGAGCGCTTGAGGATTTCAAGGCGTTCTACAAGACCACTCCCTCCGACTCCACCGCTGTGACAGGCATCCAAACGGGTGTAAGGCTTGAAGGATTGAGGCAATCCAATCACCCGCGCCCGATCCGGAGACCACTCGGTCACGGCACGCCGGTCGAGAACCATCCAACTGTAGGGTAAGCTGCGCAGGTCCACACCGGCGCGGCGGCCAAATTGGACCCACTCCCCATCGGTGAAGGCTTCGGTCGGGGCCTTGGCGAAGAAGTGGCACCAGTCGGTTTCCCGGCCAGCCACCTGAAGGCCACAGGTCTGACGATGCGGGCAAGGAGCCACTATGTTGAATTCTTCCCGCAACTGCTCACGCAACGTGATCAGGCCGCGACTGCAGGCATGGGTACCGGGCTCCAACCACAACACGCATTGGGCCGCCCGCACGGCCGTCATCAGTCGAGGCAGATCGTCCCGATGCAACTCGTTGAGCACATGACTGATGACCAACGTGGTGCAGGAGTCCGCCCCGGACGGATCAGGCTCTGCTCGAAGACCCGGGAAACGCTCCCGAGCCCTGCGGGCTGCGAATTGCATAGCCAAGGCGGAACGGTCGTGTAGGCGGACCTCGGAGAATGTCGCCGACTCAAAGGCATCGACCACGCAACGCGAGGCCACTCCACTGCCACACCCCCAATCCAGCACCGGACCCGAGGGCGGAGCCCAGTTCAGACGCTGCAATTCGGACAAGGCCGCGCCCCACTTCCAGGCGATGCGCTGGGCGTAGGTGAAATCGTAACTCGCCAGGTCTGACAAGGTGCGCCAGTAGGGCTCTCGCACCGGTTCCGAGCGCAGGAACAAAGCCCGCAATCGTTCCAAAGAAGCCCAGTCCACCTCGTCCCAGGTCATGACACCGTCGGGGTTTCGCGCGAAACCGCAGCCTCCGATCCGACCAACGCGAAGCCCAATCGCTCGGCCAGACGCTGGCGAACAATTCCGTGGAATGCCGCGAACTCCGAGACAGCACGGGCGCGCGCCTCGGTATCACCCGGGGTTTTCCGGCGAATGGCCGCGATCATTATGTTTTTGCCGGTGTGCTCGGTCGAAATGAACTCGAAGACGCGAGTGTCATAACCGGCCCATTCGAGCAACAGGGCCCGCAGCGCATCCGTGGCAAACTCGGCGTGCCGCTCGCGAAAGATTCCGTGGCGCAGCGAGCCGGCCAACGGAGCGGGCACCGACAACTGAGGGCGAACCTCCTGATGGCAGCACGGCGAAACCAATATCAGCGGGGCTCCCGACTGAACCCCCTTGGCCAACGCCTCATCGGTCGCTGTATCGCAGGCATGCAAGGCCATGACCACGGAAGCCGAGTCCAAGCGGCTCGAAGCGATATCTCCCGCCTCAAACTTCAACTGAGCAAATCCGCAACGACCGGCCACAGACCTCCCCTGCTCAACCAGGCCGGGCCGCACCTCGACCCCGGTGGCTGTGACCGCTCCGGTGCGGGTTTTGGAAAGGTGTTCGTAGGCCGCGAAAGTCAGATAGGCCTTGCCGCACCCCATATCCACCAGGTGCAACGGCGCAGCCGGATCGAGTTGGGCCGCAACCAACAAGGGCTGCAGCACTTCGACAAAGCGATTGATCTGGCGGAACTTGGCTTCCATGCCCGCCTTGACCGCACCCTCGGCGGTAGTGACACCCAATTCCTTGAGCCACGCCGAATGACCCGGAACCGGACGCGGCTTGGCTCGGTCATGGGCCAGATCGGGCACTTCATCCACTTCGGGTTTACCCAAGAGCATTCGAGTCTGACGCCCTTTGCGGAACGTCAACTGGGCGGTGCCAGTAGTGGTCGAGAGGAAGCCATTGAGAAACTGCTGACCCAACAGGTCGCGCAACAAATCGATCGCCTCGTCGTACGGGAAATTCTTGGTCACATCCCGCGTCGGGTGCCGGTACACGAACGACAGCACCGGGGCGTCTTTCAAGCGCACCGGGCGGATGAACACATTGCGAATGCCGTCGGGCTGGATCGACGCACCGAGGTTCAGCCGGACCAGGGTGCCGTCCTGGGCGCTCTGGCGCACGCGGTCCAGGAAATCATCCACCGTCTTGGAACTCATGGGCACGAACCTTAACCGGTCACCGGTGCCGGGGACAGGATGGTTTCCGAAGGCAACGGACCCGCCAGGCGAAGATCGGCCACACATTCGACATGCTGGGTCTGAGGGAACATGTCCAGCGGGATGACCGTCTCGAGTCGATAGCGCCCGTCGGCGCACAGAATTTTCAGGTCCCGAGCCAATGTGGCTGGGTGACACGAGACATAGAGGATCTGCCCCGGTCCGGTCCGGCGCAGGACTTCCAGGCTGGGAGGGCGACAACCGACACGCGGTGGGTCGAGCAGCACGGCCGTCTGGGCCGGGTTCCATTTGGCCAGCAAGCTCGGTAATACCTGGTCCGTGTCACCGGCCACATAGGAACCGTTGCGGATGCCGCGGGATTCCTGGTTGCGGCGGGCCGCTCGGATGGCCGGCGCATCGAGTTCGACGCCGACGAAACTCTCGACCGCATCGGCCACCTCGATGCTGAAGAAGCCCACACCGCAGTAAGCGTCCACCAGATGCTGTGCCCCATGACTGCGCAGCCGCTCCTTCACCACCCGCACCAACTCGGGCAAGAGCAGGAAGTTGTTCTGGAAGAAGGAATGCTCCGGCACTTCCCAACCCGGGGCTTCCATGCGGAGCACTGTCTTGATCCCGCCCTTTGGAGGCGGATTGCGCCGCCATTGCGTGATGGCCTCGTTCAGCGACGGTTCAGCGATCGCACACGACTCGATGTCGCACACCAAGCCGCAGTCGGTGCGCATGAAGCCCAGATTCAACTTCTGGGCCGGCTTGTTCCATTGGCTGCGG
>Ga0255098_1000323_pt1 | contig 14227 bp, 7 predicted proteins | sample Colum_Atlam_RepC_2_FD_188440 | JGI IMG/M metagenome (GOLD analysis project Ga0255098, IMG submission 188440) | Freshwater microbial communities from Columbia River, Oregon, United States - Colum_Atlam_RepC_8d | ecosystem: Environmental > Aquatic > Freshwater > River | place: USA: Oregon... | reverse complement strand
TTTCCCGGAGCCGGGGTTGCCGTAGATATATATTCCTCTTTTTAATGTAATGTCGGTTTTATTCTCCTGGAATCCGTCGAGAATTATTTTAATCTTTTTATATGCTTGGTCTCTTCCAAGAATAGAATTGATATTTAAATTATTCATGTGTATTGTATGTATGTATGTATGTATGTATGTTATATATTAACTATTTTATCTTTCTTTATTAAAATATTATAATTGTTTCTATGTCGATTTATGAATGTATTTTATTTTTTTGGGATTTTGTGATTTTGCGAATATGGGATTCTGGGATTCATTACTTGGGCTGATTACTTGGGTTGAACAGTAAATACCTTACCGAGTAACCAGAAAATAGACTTCGGTGCTTCCTCCTTGTAGTTGTTTATGAGAGACTCGTCATTTGTAATACCATCCCACGTAATTCTATTTTTAATTGCATACTCGTATTTATTCATTCTCGTGGGCAGTTGATAACTGAAAAAACCGAAGGGGCTCGCATATTCGGCATTCTTTTTATCCGGTTTACATCGAACGTGACCATCTTCGCTCTTAGATAACTTCCAATAGTCGGGGCATTCGCTTACCATAGGAGCCCATATTTGTTTTTTATTATTTGCGCGGATTATGATAATGACAAAGACGGGTATTAATGCTAAAAATACAAAGACGGCGGTTAGTACTGCCATTTTTCTAAAACTTAGAGTGACATTTATGTTTGTGCTTGATGAAGATGCGTCCATTATATTTGTATAGTGAGGGGTGGTTGTTTATTATACGTATATATAAATATATATAATAAATAATAAATAAGATTTTAATTCGTGGGGGCTTAATGCTTCAATGTTTTATTGTGCCTGTATGAGCTATAATAATTGGTCTTTGTTTTCTTATTGTACTTAGATTTATGGTTATTTGACTTTGACTTGGACTTGGACTTGGACTTACCCTTTTTATTCTTTAATGTTTTATTATTTCGCTTGGTGTTAGGGATGGATTTTGTTAATCTTTTATTTTTTCTGGTTTTATTCTTGTTATTTTTCTTATTGTTTTTATTGTTTTTCTTATTGTTGTTTTTATTGTTGTTTTTCTTTTTCTTTATGATGTACTTGCTTACAAACTTTTTATAGTTTTTACGGTACTTTGTGTTGTGCTTAGGATTGGAAATGCGGTTGTTTTTTCCGCCTTGTCTTCCGGTTCCGACTCCAATTTCGTCTGTATGTTTAAATTGGTGAGTTTCGGTATTTCCTAGAATTTCTTTACTAGTTACAGAATCTATACCTGTTTTCATAACTTTCGGCACGCGCGATACCTCTTGATTTAAAAACCCATTAATAATACTGGTTACATCTTCGTCACTAGTTGATTCGGTTGTTTTATCACGAAGTTCATATAATAAACCAATTATTTCACTTAATGAATATCCTTTTATTTTAAGCTCTGTTAATTTTTCATTCGAAATACTACCACTTGCCTCTAAAGCATCATTTATATTATCCATATACATTAATTTCCCAGTATTAAACCCAATATTACTAATAAAATCCTGTAAAAAATCAACTCTGTGAATATGCGCACCAGTATACATAATTTCTTGAACGAATATGTTATATATAATGTCATTTAAATGCAAGTAATCAATACCTTTAACATCAAAACCATATGTGGCATTTAAATCAATAAGAGCCCTCATTGATTCCTTTTCAAAATCTTCCATTTCATCGTCAACAAAAAAATTCGTCATTTGTTCTATGAATTCTCTTAGGATATTTTCACGAGCAGTAGCTTCAATATTATCATTTATTTGTGTCGATAAAAAAGGGGTGTCTTCTCCACTTTCCTTTTCAATCGCAAGCTTATTTAGTTTTTTTTCGGCAGATACTTTTTCATCTCTAAGTATTTTATTTATAAGTACCTGTAAATTTTCACGTGTTTTAGTATTTGATTGACCATTGTCTATGATTTCACATAAGTTATCAAATATTTTTGCAGTAGTAACTGCACGTGTGTTGAATTTTATTTGAGTTGGTATAGTATACATTTTTTTCTCTTGTTTAAATTGCTCTAATACCTTAGCTACAGACATTTTAACCTCGTCTGATATGGGTGATGTAATGGGAAGTTGATTGAAATTAATACCATCATACGGATTGGAAAAAACGCCCGGATTGGAAAAAACGTCTCCAAAATAAGAAACAATCTTATCAACAACATCAAATATGTTATTTGTTGCATTTGGTAAATAAAAAAAATTAGTATCATCGGTTGATTTTGAAGGATTTAAAGCATTATAAGATTCTAAGTAACTTTTCTTTATATTAGGGTCATCAATGCGTAATAAAACGGATGGAAGTAAACATGCAAATAATACTTCGCGTAAATCGGTGTTTATTTTATTAATATCACCATCGCCATCGGCACTGTCTTCATTTAACGGAATATTGGAGATTATGGTACGAATAAGATTTAATTTTTTTTCATAACTATTTGCTGATTCAGAGGGCATTTCTTGATCTTGATATTTTGGAGGTATTGAAATACCTGTGATAATCTGAATATTTGAAACAAATGCTTCAACAAAAGTTTTTAAAAGTGTTAGAAAGTTCTGTAATTCAGATGGCAATTTGGTAAATGAAATAAATTTTAGACCTGGTCTACTATTCTCAAATGGATTAGGAACTTTACCATCTTCAGGTTTAATAACTTCGTCGGTGAAAAACACCACTACATCTTTACTTTCAGGCAAAGAGAAATTATTGATATTACCCGGTTTATTAGAATAAAACGATACCATATACGACAATAAAGTCTGAAAATATCTACACGAGTCGCTAGAAATTTCGAAACCACCTTGTTGAATACCGTCGCAACCACCACCAACTCTATTTCTAAGATTATACTTATCAATACTTCGCTGTCTAGCTAACCGTGTCAAGTATCTTGGTGTAATGCGTTTGGGTGCGTCTGATTTTTTTTTTACTTCACGACTATTCACCATTTTAATTACATCACCGAAAGTTGGCATTCTACCTTCAGGTTTAGGTGTAGCTGCAAATACCTTTTCGGGTAATGTAGGTCTTGGACTTTGAGGTATTTGTCTCGCAGTAGTATCAATAAATAATGCTGGAGCTACACTAGGGCTAACAATATAATACCGTGTTTCACCATGTTCGCGTATACTAGTAACACAGTATCTGTCATTGAACATACATCTTAATATAAGTCCTGTATCAGTAGTATGAATAAATGTTTTAACGGAGGCTGTCCATACAGCACAACTATCTCCTACAGATTTACATATATTATAGAGAACTCCTTGTTTTTTTTTTGACACATCATCAAGAGTAGTACTATTATTTCTATAAAACATATTTTTTTCTGTATTATCGGGATAATTAGCGTTGTCATGTCTAGAATATGTCACACTACCGTTACTATGAATAAATACATATGTATTGTACGTATATACTGGTTCATGTAGTGTCCCAGAATTTACTACCCCCGGAACCCCATCATCAGTTACTCCAGGTATATGAAATTTAAATAACAAGGCAGCTACTACAATGTTAGGTTGGCGTTTGCCAGTTACTACAGCGATAAGTTGGAGTTCGCGGGCTATAGTCTCCATGGATTTAGGTAGTGTTCCTAGTAGTCGTTGATCTTCTAATAATAATACTACTAATTTCGAGCCTTGAATAGTTGTTTCTCCTACAGTATCTAAAGGAATAGTAATACTTGGATAATCGTCAACACTAGCACCATTAACCGAGTCCACCCACCATTCTTTTAATTTTTTAAGACGTTCTGTAGTATAAGACCGTCCGGCGCGGTCGTAAATTTCAGATATTGTAACACGTCTATTTGTACTTGACGCTTTTTTTATTAAAGATGGTTTGTTTGACGGAGAACCTCCATTCAGATTGTCTACTATAAAGTTAAATATTACTCGATTAGGATCAGGATCAGCATTGTTGGCAGTAACAGCTCCAATACAAGCATCGAAATCATATGGTTCTAATTTCATTTCAAATCTTGGAACAATAAGATATTTATTATTTTTTGTACGTGTTTTTATATCTTGTACAGTTTGCCAAAATATATCACTTTCAGGAGCACTTAACCACGTACCGTTAGTTATATCTGTAGCAGTTGATTGACTACGAAACGTTGCATGGCAAGTTTGTGCCCAGGTTTCTCCAAACATTAATTTTTGAACATTTATAAATAAATCGTTTCCCTGAATACTGGGCGAACCAGAACCATCATGATAAGCATCGCGTGCAGATAAACATAAATTTGCACCAAGAACATAAGGGTTCAACATTAAAGGAGGTAGTGTTTTTAAATTGTTTGTTATTGTTGTTACTAATGCGGCTCCTTGGGATGCTGCATCATCCAATGCACTTGTTGCATCATTCAATGCAACTTCCAATGTTTTTTTATAGAAATTTTTTTCATTTGAACTATTTTTTTTTTGAGTGTATTTTTGTGGTTGTGTTCTATTTTGTAGTTGTGCACGTTGTTGTTCTTTTAATGTTAGTGGTTTTTTCACCATCCTACTATATCACTACTAATAATAATAAAGTAACTATACTTATATTATTATTATATATTTATTATATATTTATTACAAAATCTAAAACTAATATTACTTGCATTTACTTTTAAGTTCGGCGTTATTTGTAACTCCGTCCCATAGTATTTTCTTCCCACATACATTATTAACCCACGTCATTTTATTTTTATAATTGCTACACTCGCCTGGGTCATTTAATACAGTATATTTCGGTGGGCGTTGTAATGATCCAACCGCCGAGCTACATGTTCCCAAATTCTTACTATTTGGCTCACAATAATTTTTTCCTCTATTTGGTCCCCTATTATATTTTTTTAATAACCAGTAATCCGGGCATGTCGACTGAATCAATGTAAATTTACTTTTCTGGTCTTGATAAATAAAGTATGCTGTCGCGACTAACAAAACAACAAATATAATACCCGCAACAGTTAACGTAACGCTATTAAATGACATAATTTATCTTTATCTATCTTGTATAAGTGTATATATAATGTATATATAATTAATTATTTTATGCATTTAATTATTTCAACGACTAAATATTAAATATTAAAATTTAGATATTTTTATATTTAGTTATTAATATACAACAACTCAAATCTTCTAAAATGTTTTCAGGAAATAGAAATGCAAATTCAAGTTCAAGTTCAAGTTCAACATGTATGCCTCGCGATTCTAATACAGTCAAAAATATATCAACCATAACAACGTCTAACGGTCGTATCGATATCGAAGGTCCGCCCCCTGAAGCAAGATTCGCCATGTGGGATAAAATACCCGTAAACCAAATTACTACATTTAGAGATGCACTAACCGGCAACTGGATGGACAACGATGTAAGTAACATCTTTTTCAGTAAAGATAATATCCAGATTATTCAGAATACTCTTCGCGCCGAAGTACACCGTCTATCCAATGGCGAGTATACCATCGCTCAACAAGACAACGATGAACTAAAGATTATTATGCGCGCATTATACCTCGAAAGCGCCATCAACTTGCCAACCAATATTCGCGAACAAGTCACCGCATTAAACCAGCACGTCGTCAATCACTGTGTTCCTAAACTAATCAATGAGATTCGCGCATACTTGAAGTATAAACGCGATGCTAGTAATATGTATACCATAATGACATGGCCAACATACGATAACGTCAAGGGCAAGACGCTTGAAATGAAGCCTTGGTTTTAGTTTAAAAAATGTCGTGTTATACCTAAATAAAAAAATATAGTACAACTTTTTGCTATATATAGCAAGAAGTTTTACCTTAATATACTCAGTTTAATGTAATACTCCTTTGTAATTTATTTTCACTTGGCTTTTGCTTTCTTAACCTTTACCGCGCCCACTTTTGCAGCGCTTTCACCTGTAGCCGAATACGTCGTCGCTTCTATAAACTTATTATATTCAACCTCCAATTCTTCTAAATCTTTCAGCCACATTTGTTCCACCGTTTTCGAAGTTAGTTCGCTCAACTCCGCTTCCTTCTTTTCCTTTTCATTTAGCAGTTTTTTTACATTTTCTTCCGATACGCTATCCATGGGCAGTTTTAGCAAATACTTGTATCCTTGTCCCGATGACGACGACGACGACGAATCATCCTCTCCTTTCTCATCGCCGCTCTGTGCATCCATCGAGTCATATTTCCGTTCTTTCAATAACTCCACAAGCTGTTTGTTCGTTTTGCGACGAAGGTCAATCGTATCTTCCAGTAACTCGGTAATATATCGCGCACGATTACTCAGCACCATTAGTTCTTTGCGAAGTCCTGCAATAAGAGCATCTTTGCGTTTACCATAAAACGCCAACCGTGTTACGCTATACGCATCCGCAATTTCTTCCGCATTACCGTATTTAACAAGCTTCTCATTTGCATCAAACAGGTTCATATTTGTCGTAGACTGCGTGGAGTATAATCCGAGCACTTTCTCCAGCATGGTGCAATCATATTCCGCAGCCTTTTCACTATACGTCTTGATAATATTCGCCGCCATTGTAACCGTAATATCCACATGTGTATCCGTGCTCATATCATTGTACTCCTTCACAATCGGTGCACTACTCGCAGCTCCATCCTTGTCCTTGTCCTTGTCCTTACTTCCCGCTGGTGGCTCAATCAGATTCTCCAAGAACTTTTTATAATTGTCCGTCCATGTTCCAATCGGCAATTCCGTAATACGCACCTTCTTCTCATCTAGAATCGTATAGCATCCTTTGAATAAATACTTGCTATCTCCGACACGACGAATTTCTCCCCTGAAGTTCTTATAAAACGGCTCGATGGTTGGTGCAGGCGCGGATGCCCCCATAGCCCCCATAAGTTTATGCCGAAGATACGCGATAATTTGCGGAGGGCTATAACACATGATTTCGGTACTAAAACCAGTTCCGATTCCTTTTGTTCCATTCACTAGCACCATAGGAATAACGGGTACATAATAAATCGGCTCGACACTCTGACCATCATCATCCAAGTAGGTAAGAACGGCGTCATCCTCCGGTCGATAAATAAGCCGCGTGAGTTTATTCAGCTGTGTAAAGATATATCTTTCGCTAGCAGAGTCCGCGCCCGATTGAAGTCTCGTCCCAAACTGACCATTGGGCTCAAACAAGTTGATGTTGTTGCTGCCGACGAAGTTCTGCGCCATTCCGACAATCGCCGCATTCAAACTCGCCTCACCATGATGGTACCCCGAGTGTTCCGAAACATAACCACTAAACTGCGCGACCTTGATTTCAGACTTGAGGTTTTTCTTGAACGCCGAAAACAGAATCTTTCGCAAGGAGATTTTCAGTCCGTCCATTAAATTCGGGATAGAGCGGTCGCAATCATATTTCGAAAAGTGTATCATCTCGTCGTTGATGAATTTTTGATATGTGACGCTCGGTTGAAGTGTGTCCAGGTATCTGTCGCGAGAATATGTAGCCAGCCACGTCTTGCGGTCATCTGCGCGTTTCTTATTGAATACCATATCAATCGCATTGTCACACGCTGCGCCACTATGTGTAAAATCCACGATTTTCTTATGTTCGAAATACTCCTTGAACTCCTTGCCCGTACTTGTGCCTAAACCTTTATAATACTTGATGTTCCATCCGGTAGGTTGTGTGTTTGCAGTAGCGACAACACCGCCACCACCACCCGCAGATTCGGCAGCTTCGTTCGCCTCTTTCCATGCGCGATACTCACCTTCATTGTAGAATACTTTTTCTTGTGCCCCCTTCTTCGCCTTCAAAATCGGCGTATTCATAAAGCCAATAAATCCGGGGATTTCGGTAAGAGACGCCCATTCGCTCTGAAACATATTGATTCCCAGCCCCTTGATATGCGAGCCGTCCAAATCTTGGTCCGTCATAAACAATACTTTGCCATATCGCAGCCGGTATTTTACGTCATCAGGAGTATATTTGCGCCCGACTTCAAGCCCGAGGATTTGCTTGATTTCCGTAATTTCGTTGTTTTCCGCGATTTTTTTGAGCGCTTCCCCGCGTGTATTCATCATTTTACCTTTCATCGGATAAACGCCAATAAAGTTGCGGTCTTCGCGACTAAGACCCGATACGATTCCCGCCTTTGCTGAATCACCCTCGCAAAATATAATCGTACACTGTGCCGACTTCTCTGTCCCCGCATAGTTTGCATCGATTAGTTTCGGAATACCGCGAATCGTGCGCGTCTTTGTTCCATCCGTCTTCTTCGCCGCCTTGTTTTCCTTCACCTCGGTCAGTGCACACGCGGCATCCATGACGCCCATCTTCGCCAACTTCTCGATAAATTCATCGCTCACTTTACATGTCGACCCAAACGATGCAACGGCGGTTCCCATCTCATCCTTGCTCTGGCTCGAGAAAGACGGATTGTCGATATCGCAGCGCAAGAATATCGCCAGCTGTTCCTTGATTGTCGTCGGCTTGACATCGACCTTTTTCTTGGTTTTGATATACTCCGTCAACTTGCGCACAATCTGGTTCATAATATACTCGACATGTTTGCCGCCCTTTTGCGTATAGATTCCGTTCACAAACGACACATGCTGAAACTCGCCATTGGGTGCAAGCGACACGACGTACTCCCACCTCGCGTCGGGCGCCTCGTAGATACGTTTCGTCTCGCCCTTCGCGCCAATATAGAGGTCGATGTATTGTTGGAAATGTTTGACCGGGATAAGGGCGCCATTGTACTTGACTTTGACGGACTTGTCGGTGATGGCGGCAATATCGTAGATGCGTTTCTCGAAAAGCGCGCGCATATCTGGCGTCAATCCTTCGATGCCGAATCGCGCATAATCGGGGCGGAAGGATACCTTTGTGTATGGTTTCGACGTCGTACACTTCGCGATTTTCGGCGGGCAAATCTCGTCGAGGTTGTTCTTGAATTCTTGGATATATTTTAGACCGCGGATATGGTCGACAGTTTCGACGCGACCCCATGAAGACCAGATAAGAACGAGCTTGAATCCGAATCCGTTTTTCCCGCCGACGATTTTCTCCTTCTTGTTTTCGTCGTAGTTGGTAGATGTGCGAAGGTGACCGAAAATCATCTCGGGAATCCATAGTTTGTGTTCGGGGTGTTGCGCTACGTCGATTCCGTTCCCGTCGTTTGTGATGGAGATGGTGCCATCATCGCTGATTTCGAATTCGATACATGTGACGGGGAGAGCGTTGGGTTTCGCATCGCGGATTGCTTGCTCTTGGCGAACGAAATGATCGCGACTATTCACGGCGCCTTCATCGAACAGTTTGTAGAGACCGGGGATGTAGTGAATTGTGCGATGCACGATGGAAGATGTAGCGGAATCGTAGACAAATGTCTCGGTTTCGGTCATTTCAATAGAGCCAATATATGTGTCGGGTTTTTTGAGGATATGTTCTTTGTCGGACATTTTCTGATATTTAGCGAGTTCTTGGGTTGGGGCAGTGACGGGTGCAACTACGCTTCCGTCTCCGTCTACGCTAACGAGTACGCTGGTATTAATTTTTGGAAGTTGAATCGACTTTTTTGCCTTCGATGGGGCGACGGTAGGTGTAGACATTTTGATATTGATGTTGATGTTGATGATAACGTTGGTGTTGGTGTGCAGTAACAGAGTTGTTATATATTATATTACCTTATTTTTATATCAATTTTATAATTGTTATAAAACCGTGAAAAGTAAAGTGTAAAATATAATATAGTATAGTAACATATAGTAACATATAGTAACATATAGGAGTGATGAGTAACTTCTTTTTCAAACCGAAAACAAATAAACATTTGTGTTGTCCTCCGCCGATAGAAAAGGCGAATATCAATAGTCCGTTATTGATATATAAGTTTCCGTGTAAAATAAAATTAGCGATAAAGATTAATAGTTCGACGGGTTCGAGTAATCATAACCAGTGTTATACGGTAGCGAATCAAACATTGAATGCGTATGGGAAATGGGCGGGATGTCCGGGTGGATCGGGTCCGGGGTATTCATCGACGATGCGGTATGTTCCGTACGATAATGGATCGGGATTAGGTCCGAATATAGGGGCAATTCAGGGAGGTCCGGCTACCATTAGTAGGAATGGTTGAGGTTTAGCGATATATTTGGTACATTTTGTTATTTGGTATTTGTTATTTATTCTATTTTAATTATCTAATATTTATGAATTAAAATTATCTAATAATTATGAATTAGAATTATCTAATAATTATGAATTAAAATTATGAAATATAATTAAAATAATATTTTTTTCTCATTCTTTTCTATAAGGTATTAAAATGCATCACAGCTACAAACGACGCCCTGATGGCAAATATACAATCAACGGTCGCGTATTCGAGAGACTGGTCGGTTCTCGCGCTCAAGTATGGCATGAGACTGCGTATAAGACGAGTGGAGGGTTGACACGTATGGATTTGATTATGAACAAAAATGGTCGCATTGTTTCAATGAAGAAGCACAAGACTGCAAAACAAGAGAAACGATTGGTGAAACATGGGTACACTGCAAAGAAGGGGAAGTTCGGCGCTGTTAAGATTGGCACCAAAAAGTCCCGTAAAGGTCGCAAGTAGATTGGAAAACATGAGATGATACAGAAGCGTGAGATTAATCGAAAATCATTGTCATAAATAAAAACTCAATTAAGAATATTTTTATAGAAAATATAAAAATATTATTACACTACACATTTTTGCATCTGCATCTGCATCTGCATCTTGCATTCACTTTCGAACACGTCTTCTCTTGAATGTTACATTCTTTTGAGACTTTTTGGGTTTAGATTTCTTTCGATTCGATTGAGAACCGGAACGGGAAGATGGAATTGCTTTTCTATGTTTAGGACTGGATTTCGGTTTAAATTTTGTTTTAGTTTTTGTTTTAGATTTAGAATTCTTTTTACGCTTGTTCTTATTTCTACGGGTGTGGTTGTTTTTTTTTGATAACTTATTATTTGTCTTTGTTTTTTTGTTACTTCCACCTAGAGAAACACGTAAATTCGTATAAGGTTGACGATTATAAAAAGTACCATAATTAAAAACAAGCTGTTGGTTACTACCAGTTATACATGTTTTAAGATTAAATGGTATTTGTAGCTCTTGTAATATATCCTTTATTCTATCTATAAAAATTTTAAATGGACCGGATGGTGGATTTAGTAATTGCACGCGGGCTTTAGCTATAGTTTCAGATGCCTTAATAGGTGTAGGGGATGCCTTAGGAGCACCTACTGCGTGTGCTACACCTTCGGTCGCGCACGTATCAGCATCTGGATTTCCTGCAAACCTTGATAAAGAACATGTTATAGGTGGTGGTATGGGAGAGTTTTCATCACCTGTATACTTAATCGCAGTTGACACTGGTGGTATACTACTAAAATTAATAATAGAGTCAACCAAACTAAGCATATTTCTAGGACCAATTGAAGCATTTGATTTGATTTTAATTGAAAATAAAAAACCTAAAAATATAAGTATATTATTTGGTGAATAAGTATCATTAGCAGCCTTTGTAGCAGCATCCGGATTAGGAGCAACAGCAGCAACACGAAATCGATAATCTATATTGAGTAAATCGACAACCATTCTTGCAAAAAGTGTACTATTTGTGTCTGGTACTAATAATGGCAATAGTCCTCGTCTACAACTTAGAATGGCATCATTATTTTTTAACGCAGTCAAATCTCCGGGTTCAAGATTTGTATTATTGCTTTCTTTTAATTCATCAATTAATAGTATACATGGGTAAGCCCCTGCGAGTGAAATAGCTGTAAAATTTTTAGAACCAACTATTCGCTTAAGATCTTTTACGATAGATTTAAACCTAGACCGTAAATTGATTGATGTTTCGGTTAAGTGTTTCCATAAATTATTCATATAAGTATAATGGTTAACCTGAGCTGGTTGACCTACTAGTGGAGGATTTGGTGTAACATTAAAACCCGGCGCTTTAATAGTGTCAATTGCTCCATTTATTATTCTTTGTAATTGTTGAACTATATCATGCATTCCTCGTTCACTAGCACTCATCCTTTCCTCAGGATAAACGCCCTCAGGATAAACGGGTTGAAAATTTTCCCCGGGATCACGAGTATTTATTCTGATAGGATTAAAAAATTGTAAAAATTCAACTTTATTACATATATTACCATTTAGAGTCCACGCACAACAAATTCCTTTCTCAAGTAGTGTAGCTTGACGTGTAGTAAAGGGATACGCAGCACTTAAAAAAAATAATTCTCTTGTCGCTGGTTGAAGTGCTAAATTAAACATCCGTTGAACCCACGCTGTACATAAACCTTTTAAGGTCTCGTATCGATCACTTATGGGTATGGTGTTCTCTACTGTTGGGGATTGTTGACAGACACGTGATTGTTCTATAATTTGGTCTTGGAATGTTTTAATATTTGTTATGTTTGTAAGCATAGCTCTAAATAGTATTATTTTTGCATCGTGTGCTTGCTGTCTTTCTATATGTCTTTTTTCATCTATATTTTCTTGATTACCTCTACCTCTACCTCTATCTCTTTGTTCGTATATATTTTCTTGATTACCTCTACCTCTACCTCTATCTCTTTGTTCGTATATATTTTCTTGATTACCTCTACCTCTATCTCTACCTGTACCTGTATCTCTACCTGTACCTGTATCTCTACGTATACTTCTTCCTCTTTCTATAATATCTTCTTCTTTAGCTTCTTCTTCTTGTAGTATAGCTGTACTATATTGTCCCAGTAAATAATTTAAATGAGTATTTAAAATGGAAAAATATTTTTCCAAATTTTTCGGGTCATTCCCTAATTTACCAACTACAATTCTTGCAACACAATTTTCCGTAACAAATATTGTGTATAATATATTTAAAATTAAAGTCCACGGCGTGGCTATACAGTTAACAGCCATAGCCTGAGTCGTCAAAAATTTAAGTACGTCTGTCATCTCCACTAACTGACCAGATTGGGGATTACACGTTATACCAAAAATTGAAAAAACGGAAATATACCATTTTTCTGCTGTATTATGTTTAAACACTACATCTAAAAATGCTAATGTAACGTTACCGCTAAGTTGTTGATAAAAATTAAATTCTGGACCAAAGTTAGATAATTGTAAAATATTAGAAATTGTTGTTCCCAATAAAGGAGTAATATCAAAACAACTTTCTAAAAAAGCTGCATTTGCATTAAGTCTTTGAGCAAAAAGATGGTCATCATGTCCAACGATACTTATCGACTCTTCTAATAAGTTGGTATATTTTTGACGTTCAATATGACTAAGTATATATTTTAAGTAATATAAACAAGCCCCCAACATCATTCGAATAGCAAGACGGTATGGTTCACTACCCTCATTTAACAAATAAAACATAAAATCGTTATCTGATAAAGTAGCCATATGTGTGTCATATATTTGTCCCTTTCTTGCTTGAATTTGTTCAGCATTCATTCCTTTTATATCCATAATTAACATATCTTCTACGAGTTTATATGCGCGCGCGGCATTACTTCCTGATAAAAACATAATTGCGCTTTGATTAAATAATGGAAAACTCATCATATTATTGAAAATTCTAATTATTGAACCATAGTTATTATCTTGACTAAAAAAATCTGTATACATTATTTTTGCCGTTGATCTTGAAATCAACATTGGGTTAGAGTTTATACTTACTCTTGTCGCCATAATTTGATATCGCTCAGCTTCAGTAGCCTGAGCTTGAGCAGCCTGAGCTTGAAGAGTAATAGAAATAGCTAGAGCTTGTTTCATAGCATTAAAAGTAGAAAGAGCAGCAGTCTGAACAGCAGCCTGAGCTTCATCAGGATTTTGAGAAGCAGCCTGATAAGCAGCCTGAGCAGCAGCCTGAGCTTGAGCTTGAACAGCAGGCTGTTCTTGAACCTGAGCGGCAGCATGATAAGCAGCCTGATAAGCAGCCTGATAAGCAGTCTGAGCTTGAGCAGGATTTTGAGCAACAGCCTCAGCAGCAGCCTGAGCAACAGCCTGAGCAACAGCCTGAGCAACAGCCTGAGCAGCAGCCTGAACAGCAGTCTGAACAGCAGTCTGAGCAACAGCCTGAGCTTGAGCAGGATTTTGAGCAACAGCCTGAGCAACAGCCTGAGCAACAGCCTGAGCAACAGCCTGAGCTTGAGCAGGATTTTGAGTAACAGCCTGAGCAGC
>Ga0255098_1000317_pt1 | contig 14402 bp, 13 predicted proteins | sample Colum_Atlam_RepC_2_FD_188440 | JGI IMG/M metagenome (GOLD analysis project Ga0255098, IMG submission 188440) | Freshwater microbial communities from Columbia River, Oregon, United States - Colum_Atlam_RepC_8d | ecosystem: Environmental > Aquatic > Freshwater > River | place: USA: Oregon... | reverse complement strand
ATAGTATAATAAATATTATAGTATAATAGATATTATAAATAGATATTATAAATAAAAAATGGTTGTAGGTCGTACATCAAATTTTGTAGAAGGTTTTAAAACATTCACTGCGGATGATGAATTAATGCTAGCTAATTTAAAGCAAGCACTAAATTATTCTGCAGATAATCTAGCCATACCGGATTCAAATTTAAAAATGCCATCACGCAATAATAAAACAAGTACTAATATGCCAAACACTATGCCAACTAATGTACCAGGTATGCCAGATATGCAAACTATGCCAACTATGTCATCAATGCCAACGCAAAATATGCAAACTATGACAACTATGCCTGCAATGCCAACTATGCCTGCAATGCCAACTAGAAAGCCAACATCAGCAAATATAATGCCAAATGCAACAGTGCCTATGGCAACATCTATGGGTGAGGGTTTTAAAAATGTAAAACGTGTTATGAATAAAAGTAATCTAGATAGTGAGGATGATACTGATGATGAGGATGCTGTTTTAGATGAAGAAGAATATCCTAACAAATTTCAAAATAAAACTAAGGATAATAAAAATAATAAAAATAATAAAGATGACGATGATGATGATGAAGATAATAGAGAAGATTATGTAAATACTGACTTTATTGAAGAGGAAGATGATGAAGACCGTGAATATAATGAACTAAAGCGCAAAAGTCAAACACGTCGTCAACATCAATCTAAAGAACAAATTGAAGGATTCCGTGGATCTGTTGAAATCGAAGGTCGCACTTTAAAAAATGTTTTACTAGCTTTATTACTAAGTTTCATTGGTTATTTAGTAGTTTATGCAAGTGTAAATAATTTTTTACCCATTACTGAAATCTCACCACAATTGAAGAAATTTAAACATTTAGTATATGGAGGTGTTTTCTTTATACTTGCATATATCTGCCTAGAAGTATTCTAGAAATAGTATTCTAAATTAAATCTATTTTTTATATTTTTCTTAATGAAAATAATATGTAAATAATCTTTAATAGTTATTAAAAAAATAAGTTTCTAGAATGTCAACAACATTAAATAGCCCGACAGATACTAAACTAGATTATAAATCTGATACATCAATGCACATAAACTTTTTAGTAAAAGATGTTGCCCTCAAATCATTACTATTTGGTATGGTTTTTTATATAATTAATTCTAGTTTAATGAATAAATTGCTTTCTTGCCTAGATAAATACCCTTGGATCGAAAAAAATGTAATACAATCCATTATATTTGCATTAGTATTTTACCTCATAAGTGTTAATCTATAAAATAAGAAATATAAAATAAGAAACATAAAATGGAAAAAATAGAAAAATAGATAGTATTGTGTTCAATCATCATCTGCATTGGGTGCAAGACATAAACGAATAAAACCTAATCCACTAATATCCGCAGAAATTACAATAGGATAGTTATTCTTAATCATAATCTTCAGTGAATTAGATAGATTGGCGCACTTACTAAATTGAACTAGATGCTTCAGTTTAAATACACCTTGAATAATTTCATCAGGAGTATTTGACTCAAACTGCATACCATTCGATGATGGCTTAATTTTAATTTCCTGTGATGCACTCTCATTACAACCACGGAAAATTAATTGATTATTAACAACCATAATTTCAATCTTCTCGCTAAATTGACTGATCTCGCGACAAATTTTCTGAAATCGTGCACTAGAGATAACAATTACGGAATTAAATGTAGGTGATGGAATATCGCGTTGTGTAATTGGAATATCAATAAGACTTTGAAATATAGTATTGTTAATGTTTTCTTCCTTATTATAACGCTCAATACCTAGACGATTTACATTATCTTTCGATACAAAAAGACGTAATGTATCGGAATTTTCCATATTTTTAATAATTTTGAAAAAATGCTCTAAATTAATACCTAGAATTACAGGTTGCTCACATTTATAATCTTCAAAACTATCTTTTAATAACTTCATATGAACTAATACAGTACGCCCAGAATCAAGAGAAAGTAATTTAATACCTTCCTCACTGCATTCTAAATTACCTTCAGTTAATAAATCCTTTAATAATTCAGTAAGATATTTAATAGGTGGTGTCTTTGATGTCCAGAGATGAAATAAATAATTTGAAAAATCATTCTTTTCCTGAGTATTTGAAACAGCTGCAGATGCCATATTATATTTCTAGTATTATATTTCTAGTATTAGTATGTACTATGTATCTGAACTAATAATTGTTTGTTTAAGTTATTTTTTATTTATTTTTGTTATTTAGTTATTTTAATTTGCTTGATTAATTTGCTTGAAATAGATATATTGTTATATAGGCAATTAGGGTTAATAATATAAAACATCCAAATACACCAAATAATGATTCTGCTTTTAGTAAACCAATAAAGGTTATAATAAGCAAAAAAACCATACTAATTAAAATATTTATACCCTGCATTGTAATATTATTCTAATATATTGTATTATTATTATTATTAATTTATTATCTTTTGATTGTTTATTCTATGTATATTAAATTATAATGTTATAATAATGTTGCAATTTTATCTAAATTATTACAATAGAATTATTACAATTAAAAATAGGAAAATAGGTAAAATAGAAAGAAATATAAAATGGAAAGAAATCTTATCAAGTAAATAAAATAAATAATATTATACTTTAACTTGGCGGCTCTTAGAAGTAAATATAGGAGTAGAATTAGAGCTTGAACTAGAATTATTTAAAAATTCGTGTTCATATGGGGTATATGTTCCCGCACGTTTTGATTTATCTTTATCAATATTCTGCACGTGAGACTTATAAATAATCTTATCATTTGCTAATACAAAAGATGAAGGCAAATCCATATTCTCAATATCAATTTCCTCACAAAACCATAATTTAATAATACTTGAATTTTTTTTTGGACTAATACTTACACCATTTACTTTAGATGTATATCTACCTAAATTTTGAGTCAAAAAATAACCTACACTATCAATCCAATACTTATATGAATTCTTTCTATCTACTTTCCAACTAATACATCCACCATTAATATTATTTTTGTCTTCCCAAATTGGTAATATAGGATCAGACATAATGAAGAACATACCATTTTCAATCATATCCTTTCGAACAAATTTATCAAGTACCCAAAACTCTTCCAAAGAATTAAAAGATAAAATTTCATTATAGGATTCTAATGAATAATCATTATTTTCAGGAGCGTGATAATAAAAATTATAAGATTTAGTTAGTTCAGTACAATTTGCCTTTAAATTATTATCCATTTTCTAAGTTAATATGATAATATTACAATATCCTACAATTATATTTATGTTCCTAATAGTATGCTCTTAGTATATTGTAAAAATATATTTTTTTTAAATTAAATAAATCGCACTTACATAATTTAATTAATTTAATCTAGAATATCATATCATATTTTTTATAATTCTAGAATATGAAATAAATATGAAATAAATTAATAAATGATAAAAAATATATGATACTATATTAAATAAATAATTTCTAGAATGAATATCTTATTACCTCTTATTGTACTTATCATATTAGCTGTAATTTATGCTGGATCCTTAAACAATCCTCGCTCCAGATTATGTGTAGTTGTTGTAGTATTAATTTTAATTCTATTACTATGTTGGATGCAAATGCATTCTCCCAAAAATCTACTAGAAGGTTTCCAACCTAGCGGTTATGCACCATTAGATTATAAATTACGCGTAGCAGATACTTGCGATGGTTATAATTATATGGATGTTAACAGCCAAATATCACCTTTAGGTACTTATGATGGCCTCATACTAAAAAGCAAAATTTCAACTGCACCTTTAATGAACAAAGTATTCCTTACCAGCCCTGTAGGAGATGATATCCAACTAACCCAAGACCCCGCCTCAAACAACTTCCCAACAGTAGATGGCACTCCTAACACCGATAAACATTTATTCGTATTTGCTAATAATAATTCTTCACCTGGTTGCCGTTCACAATACTCCACATCAACTGGACAGGTATGTATATCACCAGAACAATTAAATATGTTTATGCACCGAGGCAAAAATTTAACTGCACCACAAGAATACCCAGGTATGTAAAATAAATTTTATTATTTAATTTTTAACATAATTTTTCATTCATAATAACTCTAATTTTTTTACAATAACTCATTTATAATAACTCATTTATAATAACTCATTTATAATAACTCATTTACAATAACTCATTTACAATTTTATTATCTATAATAATTTTATTTGTTTTATCATTTGTTTTATCATTTGTTTTATCATTTGTTTTATCATTTGTTTTATCATTCATTCCAATATTATTTTCGAGTCTTTCAATATTTATTCTAGATATTATTGTTTCTAGCCTCCTCTTAATATATCTTACACCACCATTATTATTCCGCTGACGCTGCTTAACTTTAAAAACGGCTTGCCGCTTTTGCATTCTAAATATATTTTTAATATTATATTTGGTTCTTGCTTTATTAACTGATTTATTAACTGATTTATTAACTGATTTGTTAACTGGTATAGTAGATGTATCAATTATTTTACTCAATATACTTGCTTTATTTTTTATTTCAATAATCATATTATGATCATTACCAAAGTATTGTTTTACAACACTAGGTAATAAATATTTCTCAGTAATGTATTTTTTTTCATTGCTAGAATAAGAATGAAATTTAATAATTTCCATACGGTCAAGTAATATTGGACAAACCTTATTCCTATCATTAAACGAAAATATAAATATTGCACGTGATAAATCAATAGAAATACCATCCATATATTGATCTAGAAATTGGTTATTTTGACTAAAATCAGTAATATGTATTAATAGATTGATTATTTCCTGTCCTCTTTCAGTAGTACTAACCTTATCTAACTCATCAAAATAAAATATTGGGTTCATACATTGTGCTTCTTTTAATGATTGTACTATTTTACCACACTTACTACCTATATATGTATAATTCTCACCTGCTAAATAAGAACCATCTTGTGCACCACCTAATGATATAAATATAAATGGTAATCCTAATACTTTTGATAATCCGTGATTAATAAGTGTAGTTTTTCCTGTACCCGGTTCACCTTCTACTGCAAATACAGAACCGTGTGCTTGCGGATTAGAAATCATTCTAGCAACTATTTCTAAAATATGTTGCTTTGTATTAGATTGACCATAGATTACATCATTTAATAATTGCCGGGCATTTTGAAATATTTGCGGAAATGATTGGTTTGGAGAAGATGTAGCAAACGCCGGATGTTTATATTGATTAAATGGTATATCGAGAAGATTATTTAACCATTGATTGAGTTTGAAATATTCTGAGTCTCCAGATTGCATACTTTCTAGAGTTTGTAATTTAGATAATGCTAATTTTTTATGATAATCAGATAATGATGATTCTAGAATCTTAAATATTTTCGGTTTATTAGAAATATTCAATTCATTAATATTCTGACACTGTTTTAATATATTTTCACGTTGGTGATTATCGAATTCCAAAAAGTATTTAACATTTTCTCTTAGTAATGCAACATTTTGCGTGTCTGTTGTATCTGTTATGGAATTTGTTTTATTAACAATATAATCTAGAAAACTTAATGCCTCACGTTTTGCATACGGTGGATATCGTTCATGATTTAAACTAATTAAATGATCTATATACTTGGCAATATTTTCATTCGTGTTTATATTTTTACTAGAATTTATATCTAGATGGGTATCGGAATATGTATTACAATCTGGATGTTTAAAATCATTTAGTGTGCTGTAAATATCTTCGATATTGGAGTCAACTTCATCTTGTTGTTCCTCCAATTCTCTTATTTTATCTTCCAGCTTTTTTATTCTAGGATCCATTATGAATTGTAAATTGAATAATAATCATAAAAATTTATATAAATATTTCCGACAGTTCTAAATTTAAAAAAACGATATAATATTCCGTATTTTTTACTCAAATTAAAAAATTGAATTATTTATAGTTATTTTTTTAATTTAAAAATATTATCTACTAATAAGAAAATACTAAATATTATTCCGAATTGCATCCAATATGACAGATAAAGATTTTGATACTAACTATGAAATTGGATTTATTAATGGAGTACAATTTGGAGTATATAGTCCGGAAGTAATATTAAAAAAATCAGTAGTTAATGTTAATGTAGAAGCATTATATGATAGTAATGGTGAACCACGTATTAACGGACTATTTGACCCACGTATGGGTTATATTGAGCCACGACTAAAATGTAAGACTTGTGAACAAACATATATTAACTGCCCTGGACATTTTGGTCATATTGAATTACCAAAACCAGTATTTAATTTACAATTCGAAGATTTTATAGTAAAAATATTACGCTGTGTATGCATTAAATGTAGCCGATTATTAATTAACAAAAACCATCAATTATTTAAAAATATTGTTGCTAGTACGAAAGGAAATTATAAAGAACGTTTCGAAAAGATTTTAAAACAATGTAAGAATGTTAAAACCTGTGGTGCAGTTGATAAAAAAGGCGATAATAGATATGATAATGGCGGCTGCGGTGCTATCCAGCCCAGTAAATATAATAGTAGTAAATTACGTACTGATTACATAATTAATGCTGAATGGAAATATGAAAGTGGTGATAATCCCTTAAATCTTACACAAGAATTAAATGCCGAAATTATTTTAGCAATTTTTAAACGTATTACCGAAGATGATGCTTTAGTAATGGGATTTAGTGATAAATGGTGTTTGCCTAGTTGGTTAATTATTACAGTATTACCAGTTGTACCACCGAGTGTGCGGCCTAGTGTAAGACAATATAATAGTCAGCGTAGTGAAGATGATTTAACTAATAGTTATTATGTGATTATAAAATGGTGTAAGATGTTAGAAAATGAACTGAATAAGGGAATTAATGTTCCACCAGAAAGAATTAAACAATTTACTGACAATGTACAACATAGTGTAATTACATTATTCAATAATGAAATCAAAAATATTCCACAGGCATTAACTCGCGGTGGACGCCCAATGAAAACATTACGTCAACGGTTATCTGGTAAAGAAGGACGTATTCGTAATAATCTTATGGGTAAGCGCGTTGATTTTAGTGCCCGCTCTGTTATCAGTCCGGATGCTAATTTAAGTATTGAAGAATTGGGTGTTCCTTATAAGATTGCTATGAATTTGACATTCCCAGAAGTTGTTAATAAATTTAATATTAATCGGTTATATCAATTAGTACGTAATGGAAATAAAATATATCCGGGTGCTAAAAGTATTAAACGATTAAAAGATAATAAGGAACGTATGATTTTAGATGATAAAGATACCAGTAAATATGTATTGAATTACGGTGATACTGTAAATCGTCATTTAGTTAATGGTGATATAGTATTATTTAATCGTCAACCATCTTTACACAAAATGAGTATGATGGCACACACAGTTCGCGTAATGGAAGGCAATACTTTCCGATTAAACGTTGATGTGTGCAAACCATATAACGCAGATTTTGATAAACTACACTCTGTCAAAGATAGCAAGTCTGATAAAGGATATGCTTGCTAGTAATTTTATATTGACCAAAACAAAAATTAAATATTAAAATAAAATTAAAATAAAATAAAATTAAAATAAAATAAAATTAAAATAAAATTAAAATAAAGTCAATATAAAATTGCAAGACGACCTGGTTGCGGGAAACCCCTTACCAATAATATTGGAGTAATAACTAGATATCATCTCTTTGGTTATTACGAGCCTCAATTACCACTCTATATTCGAAAGTTTATAGAGGAACTCGCTTAATTGGCGATCCCAAAGGTAAAAAGATTGAGGATTGGGCAATCCGCAGGCGAGAATCTAAACCCGTTAAGTTAGGGTATGGTTCCGTTTCAACGATCGCAAAGGCGTCGGTCATCAATGAAGCCCTAAACAAGCTAAGATGGCTTAAGGTACGATCTATCCCGTAGCGAAAGTTATGGGGTGATAGAAATTTAATAATACATTTTTCGATGTTAAAAATCGATAATAATGCATATGTAGATTTCGATATAAATATTTTCAATAATGGTTGAGTATTATGACCATTTTGATATTATCGAAATCATAAGGAAATTTCTATCGAAAAGGGAGACGAGATGAATATGCACGTTTGTCAGAGTATTCAGACGGCAGTAGAGTTAAAATACTTGGCAGCAGTATCTCGGATGATAATAAGTCCGAGTGAGAATAAGCCAATTATTAGTCCGGCACAGGATAATTTAGTTGGTATGTTTAAGATTACAGATGATAATGTATTCTTTAGTCAGCAGGAGGTGATGAATATGTTAGTGGGAATAGAAAAGTTTAATGGTACATTACCAGAACCTAAAATTAATGATGGAAAAATTATTAAATGGACTGGTAAGCAAATTTATTCGATTATATTACCACCTATTACATATTATCAAAAAAGTAAAAAACCGGCAATTAAAGATTTAATTATTGAGGAAGGTATATTGAAACAGGGACAAATTGAAAAAGGTGGGTCTGTTGCAATTTTACATCAAATATTTAATGATTATGGACACAAAGAAGCTACACGTTATTTAAATGATTTACAAAGAATTGTAACTCGTTATATGATACGAAGTGGTTTTAGTGTTGGAATTAGTGATTTAATAGTACCTAAGGAAATACGTAAGAAAAATGAGGAAGCAATCTTACAAGGTAAGAAAGAAGTTATTGAGCTTACTAAGAAAGTTCATTTGAACATTTTAGCAGATATTAGTAAAGATTTAGATAAAGTATATGATTCCAAGATTTCTGCTATTAATAAAAAAACAGAAGATAAGATTAAAGATGGTATTATGAAAACTTTACCAATGACTAATCGGATTAACTATATCGTTAGTAGTGGTTCTAAAGGCGCAGAGATTAACATACAACAAATGATGTGTTTAGTTGGTGCCCAAACAATTGATAATCAAATGAAAGTCCCTATGGGATTTACTGATCGTACATTACCACATTATCCACGCTATGAAAGTGGTCCGGAAAGCCGCGGATTTATTACTAGTAATTTCTTGAATGGTTTAAACCCACAGGAATTCTTCTTCCACGCTATGGCTGGAAGAGAGGGTGTCATTGATACTGCAGTAAAGACCGCAAATTCTGGTTATTTACAACGTAAGTTAGTTAAATCGATGGAAGATTTGAAGGTTGCACACGATGCATCTGTTAGAGGAAGTAATAATGATATAGTACAATTTTGCTATGGTTATGATGGATTTGATTCCGTTGCGCTAGAGATGCAAAAGGGAATTGAATTTGTTAAGATTGATTTAGAAAAGTTGAATAAGAATTATTATTTAGATCCTAATGAAAAATTCGAATATGTACAAAAATCCGAATTAGATAAGATGAAAAAGATTGATGGATGGAAAAACATTATGCTAGAATATAATACAAATCTCGAAAAATTAATAGACGAATTTCATTATATATACGCCAAATTTTCCAAAGTCGATGATATTACTATATATCATCCTGTAAATTTTAATCGATTAATCTTAAATACTACAAAACAATTTAAATTAGCCGATGTTAATAAAGCAGATATCCATCCAATTGAAATACTTAATGAAGTCAATGATTTAATAAAGTATTGTACAATTAATGGACAACGCAATATCGGCTGTGAAGTCTTAATGTGGAATCATCTTGCACCTAAAGTCTTATTGCGCGATAAGAAATTCAATCGGGTTGCATTTATGCACATTATCAACGCAATTAAATCGCGTTATAAATATTCACTTGCTGAAGGCGGTGAAATGGTTGGACCTCTTGCAGCACAAAGCTTAGGAGAGAAGACAACTCAGATGACCCTTCACACTTTTCACCTTTGGATGTAAATCGCATCAGTGGGGTGAGATAGGCGGGCGCCAAAACGCTATGCCGCCTAGTGATATAATATTAAATAGTGTTAATATTATATTGCGACATACCTTGTACAGGGAACTCCTCTTGCAAAAGCACATTTCGTACCATCACCTTTGGGAAACTTTAGGTGAGAACCCGGTTAATTGCCGGCTCCAATGGTTAAAAGCTTAATGTGTAGGACAATCCTGTGTTGAGTAGCTAAGGATTATCAAATTATATAACAACAAATTTGATAGTCTATGTTACCATCGCATCGACTGAACGGGTATGGGTTGATATTTAATATTTATACTCAAACATAAAAAACATAGAAATATAAAAATAGTTTTGAGTGTAAAATATTAAATATTGGCTTAAGATACAGTCAGGCCTTTAGAATAGTAAACTAAAGGGTACACCGCGCTGGTGTAGGAGAAAAATCGGCCGTGACACAAGGAGTGCCACGTTTGGGAGAATTATTAGGTAATACTAAAAATCCCAAGAATAGTGAGGTAATGGTTTATTTAGATGAAAAGCATCGTTTTAATCAAGATTTAGCGGAAAAGGTTCACAATAACATTGAATTAACAACGATTGGTGATGTATTAGAATCTACGGCTATTTATTTAGAGCCAAATAATGAATATGATACTGTATTACCTGCAGATCGTGAATTTATGGAAATTTATCGCGTATTTAGTGAATTAGATACTCAAGCATCACAAATTCCAAGTAATCCGTGGCTAATTCGCTTAGAATTCGATAGACGTAAGATTATAGATAAGAAGATTACAATGGAGGATATTAATTTAGTATTGAAAACTAATTATCCAAATGCTGCAATGATGTTTATGGATGATAATGCATCTAAATTAGTATTCCGTTTGAGAATGAATTTCCAATCTAATCCTAATCGTGCAAACGATGATATTATGTATTTGGAAGAAAAGATTAAGGAAATTAGTGATGTGGTAATTAAAGGTGTTGATGGTATTACTGGTGTATGGATGACTACTGATGAAAGTAAAATGGTACAAATAGTTGTTAAAGAAAATGGCAGCTTTGTACCTAAAAAGGAATATACATTAACTACAGATGGTACAAATTTATTTGATATATTATGTCGTAAAGGTGTTGATGCTGTAAGAACTTATAGCAATGATCCTAATGAAATGTATTCTATATTTGGTATTGAAGCTGCACGTTTCCAAATCCAATATCAACTAAATCTAGTATTACTTGGTACTGGTGTATCTATGAGCCCGCGCCATTTAGATTTACTATGTGATAAAATGTGCCAACACGGCGAAATTATGTCTGTAAGCAGACATGGTATTAAGAAAGAAAATATTGGGCCACTTGCAAAAGCTAGTTTCGAAGAAACTACTGACCAATTATTAGAAGCAAGTTTATTCGGGTCTTTTGATAATATTAAAGGTGTATCCAGTAATATTATGGTTGGTCAAATTCCTACTTGTGGTACTGGCGATAGTACTGTATTAATAGATGAAGATTTATTAAATACGCAAGAGGATATTATGCCAGAAGAAGAAGTTAACATTGAACAATATTTCAAATCAAGCGAATATTGTGAAGCAGGTGAAATTAAATTTTCACTCAATGATGTTAAAACAAATGATAATGAATATGATAATTATATGGACGTTATGGTAGAATAAAACCCATAAACAGTTATAGATAACCTATTATTTATATTTTTCAATTAATTATTTTTTTTGTTTAATATTTTGTTTAATATTTTGTTTAATATTTTGTTTAATATTTTGTTTAATATTTTGTTTAATATTTTGTTTAATATTTTGTTTAATATTTTGTTTAATATTTTGTTTAATATTTTCAATATATTTTTAATTTTTTATTTACAATATAAACATTATCTTATAGTCTAGAATAGATCTTCTAATAAAATGCTTATTCTAGATACACGTGAAGCAAAATTGATAGAATTAATTAAATCTATATCTGGATTTAAGATTCCATATACAATAGAAAATTTACAAATTGGTGATATTATTTTAAGACATACAATAGAAACTAAAACTAATATTGAAACTAATTCTAGCAAGACATATAATATTATTTTAGAGAGGAAATGTCTTACTGATATGATAGCTAGTATTAAAGATGGACGTTATAAAGAACAGAAAATCAGATTACTTTCTGAAATATCTAAAAACACTACTACTACACAATCAATTATATGTTATCTATTAGAAGGCTCACAGAATGAACTACGTTTACCACAAGATAAAACAATGTTAAATGGTTCTATTATAAGTTCTATATTTCGTGATAAAATACCAATATTACGAACATATACGTTACAAGAAACTGTAGATATCATTTCTAGATTACACGATAGAATGCTTAAAGACATTACAGATTTTTTTCCAAGCATTAGTGAGACATCAAATAATACAAATGCAACAGCAGAGACAGATACAGAAATTATTCTAGAGACACCAGCAAATAATAATCCAGAAAATAATTTATATTTACAATCAATAAAAAAGTGTAAGAAAGATAATATTACACCAAAATTATGGAATCAAATGTGTTATATGAATATTCCAGGAATAAGTAGTAATATTGCTATTAAAATTGCAGAAGTATATCCTACATTAAAATCATTATTAGATGAATATACAAAATGTTCTACAGAAACTGAAAAAGAATTATTAATTGCAAATATAATATTAACCGACACAGAAAAACAAAAACGGCGTATTGGAGAAGTTATTAGCAAACGTGTAAAGGAATATATCTTTTAATTAAATAATTTTTTAATTCCATTTTTATTTAATAATGTTATTTGATAATCTTAAAATCTAATTACATAATATTTATCTAGCTAGAATATAATATACACTACCTGATAATAAAAACTTAGATATGTTGTTATTATTAAAAACATCTTCTAAATCTAAAAAAAGCTCGCGAAAGCAATCTCGAAAGAGTTATAGAAAACATAAATCTAAACGTTCACATCATCGTTCGCATCATAAAGGTCAATTTCGTATACAGAAAGTACCACAAGTATTTGGACAATTTGAACCAGCACCAGCACAACCAATACCATTTGCTTCACCACCACAATTTGCTTTTGCTTCACCAGCACAACCATTTGGATCACCACAAAAAATGCGTGGATCTAGAAAAAGTAAAAAAAATCTAAAGACTGATATACAAAATATACTAGAAAAAGTAAGAAAAGTCCATAGTAATAAGAAAGTTCAAAAATATAAAAAACTCTTAGATGAATGCATTACAACTAATTGTACAGGTTTGGAAGATAAAAAAGAACAACAATCCTGTATTAAAACAAATTGTCGCAAAGAATTGAAAAAATATAATAAAAGATTTATGAAAGAATACAATAGAATAGAATAACCAGTAATACAGTAATATTTTAACTTTATGTTGTTATGTGTTTATGTTGTTATGTTTTTTACATTTTGTAATAAGTTTCCTTAATAAGTTTTCTTAATAAGTTTATTGTTTGCTGGCTTCGATGACATTAGATGGGATGAGACCTTCTAGTTCCATACTACGAATTAACCGTGTCATACCAATACCACCTCCAGATCGTGGGAAAAACTTAAGACTCAGAAACTCATCTAATTCATCATTTACACGCTTTTGACCAAAAAGCTTATATAATAATCCAGCATACTTACCATCGGAAATTGTTTTAAAACGTTTTCTCATAGCATCTATATCAGTTTCACGCTCTGCAGATCCAATTGTCTCCATACCACTCATAATTACATCTACTTTATTAGCTGTACCTGTTCGAGGATTGCGACACATATTCCAAAAAGGACTAGTGTATTCTGGAAAATTCTCCAAGAATAATACACTATTACAGAACTTATTACCAGCTTCTTTTCTCATAACATTATAAAATTGCATTTCATGAACGTGTGAAATGTCTTGAGTTTTTAATTTTGAAGCAAGAGAATCATAATTACCATATACATATTCTTTTTTAAATACATCTTCCTTAGACCTATATCCTAAATGATCTAATAAATCCACTTCCATTTTCTTTAGCTCATCAAATCCACCAGGTTGTTCGAATTCAAACATAGGAAATATTATCTGGTGACGACCAGGTACTGGATTTTTTTCATTGCGATAGCTAGTAGATACACAAAAATAGCCAGGTGGTTTTGGATTGGTTAGCATTTCCCATTCTAACCACATTTGCCCTGTTTGAGGTAAAGGAAATACATTATTTGCATAATTAAATGTTGAAATAGTAGTAGGATCTTCACACGCAGCTAGAATAGATAAACGATTTTGAGTATGTACCTCAATAAATCCCTTATTTAGAAAAAAAGAGCGGAGCTTGTTTACAACATAGCTAAATTTATGGCTATTTATGATTAGATTTTGCATATTAGAATATTATAGGATATATTATAG
>Ga0255098_1000316_pt1 | contig 14418 bp, 20 predicted proteins | sample Colum_Atlam_RepC_2_FD_188440 | JGI IMG/M metagenome (GOLD analysis project Ga0255098, IMG submission 188440) | Freshwater microbial communities from Columbia River, Oregon, United States - Colum_Atlam_RepC_8d | ecosystem: Environmental > Aquatic > Freshwater > River | place: USA: Oregon... | reverse complement strand
ATAATAATGATCTTATTGCATATATCGAAAGTAAAATTGAAGAGGGATTCACATTGCGCAATATTTCATTATTGCATAATATGAATCCTTCTTACTTTTCAAATATGCTAAAAAAGCGAGGATTGTTACTCAAGAATATAAAAAAATTAAAAGAAAATGGTTTAAACAATGTAAAAGGGGCTCTTACAAAAAACATTAATAAACAACAATTAAAAGAATTAATTTTAAGTGGCCTAACTTCAGTAGAAATTGCAAAACAAATGAATTTATCATGGCCCACTATTTTAAAACAAACAAAAGAAATGTGTCCTTATTTATTAGAAAAATTACACGAAAATGGAAAACATAAAAAGTATAATAGTGCAAAGGGCAGACCAAATTTTAATTGGAGATCTCAAAAAGGAAAAACATACGAAGAAATTTTCGGTGTCGAAAAGGCAGCAGAACTTAGAAAAAAGCGTAGTGATTGGCTTAAAAATAATAATATAAGAAAATTTGCAAAACGCATAAGCAAACCCCAATTAATGCTATCTAATATAGTAAAGGAATATTTTAGTAATGTGCATATTGAATATAGCATTAAATTGCCTAATAATAGAATTATATGGTTAGACATCGCGTTGCCGGATAAAAAAATTTGCATTGAATACGATGGTGTATATTGGCACAATTTCAATAAAATAAAAAAGAATATTATTAATGATAATGATCGCGACATGTTATTAAAATCAATGAATTGGCAAGTTTATAGAATACGTTGTGAAAAAAATCCCAATGAATCAATGTTGAGAAAAATGTTTTTGGATTTAAGATTTATGAATGAATGATCTAGAAAATGAAAGTCTTTTTTTGAGCGAAGACAAAATCTTTTATACAATTGAAGGGGAGGGTGTATATGTTGGAATGCCTTCTGTCTTCATAAGACTATCAATGTGTAATCTTACCTGTAAAGGATTTGCCTCGCCAGATTCACCGCATGGTTGTGATTCATTTATTTCTTGGTCGATTAAAAATAAAATGACTTTTAAAGAAATCGATCAGTTTATGGTAGATAATGGATTTATTGATAGATTAAAAGCCGGATCTATATTTAAAATCACAGGTGGCGAACCACTCCTTCAAGGTAAGAAATTATTAAAATTTATCAATTATTTTGAATATAAAACAGGGTTTATTCCTCGTATTGATTTTGAGACTAATGGAACATTAATACCTTCTGATGAATGGTTGGACTTAGGAGCTACATTTACCGTATCACCTAAATTAGCTTCTAATGGTGATCCAGAAGAAGCCCGTTATAACTTAGATGCTTTAAAATGGCATGCTAATAATAATAGATCATCATTTAAATTTGTAGTACAATCAGAAGATGATATTGATGAAATTGTTGAGAAATATATCAATAAATTATTTTTAGATAATAAGAACATTTGGTTTATGCCTTGTTGTGGTTCTAGAGAAGAACACACCGAAAAGGCTACACAAGTCGCTGAATGGGCCAAGCAATGGAATGTTAATTTCTCACCAAGACTACACTTAGTTCTTTGGAATAAAGCCTTGAAGGTTTAATATGGATACACAAAAAGTTTCCAAGATCTTTATCATGAATGGTGATAAAGTATTACTTCTCTTATCTAAACATTTAAACAAATATCATTTACCTGGTGGGCACGTAGATCAAAATGAAACATTTGAACAAGCTCTTCAAAGAGAAGTCTATGAAGAGACGGGACAACATTTGAGATACTATCATCGTATAGGATTTACCAGTTATAATATTTGTTTATACATCGGTAAATTAAAATCCAATTTTATTAAATTGTCTGATGAACATTTGAAATATATTTGGGCCCCTGTTAAAGATGCATTAAAATTAAATGTTTGTAAATTTACATTTAGAGACATTCGTTATTTACAAACCATTTTAAATGTAACAAAAAACACCGTTATTGACTCTACCGAAGAAGAAGATAATTAATATTATGAGAATTGCAATTAGTGGTACAGCTAATATTGGTAAAACCACATTAATCGAAGACTTTATTAAAGAGTGGCCTAATTATACAAAGAACAATTATACCTATCGTTCTCTATTGAAGAACCATAGCAAAGATACAGATCAAGAAACACAATGGATGATCTTGAATAATATGATTGATGAACTTCAAAAATATAGTAAAGATGATCACGTAATTTTTGATCGTTGTCCATTAGATAATTTAATCTATTCGCTTTGGGCTAACGGCTATAAGAAAGTAGACGACACTTTTATTCAAAAGTGCATTCCTTTAGTAAAGGAAAGTATGCGATTCTTAGATATTATTTTCTTTTTACCAGTATCAAAGATGTCTCCTATTCCTATTGTAGATGACGGCAAAAGAGAAACAGATCCAGAATATATTCAAGAAATTGATAATATTTTTAAAGCTATTGTGCAACAATATCAATGCAATTTAGGGTCAACACCATTTTTTCCTGCTGATGATTCTCCCGGAATAATTGAAATATTCGGTAACAGAGAACAACGAATTCAATTGATTAAACAATACTTAAATGCAAATGGTGATGTTTTTGGATCAGAGCATGATACATTATTCTCTGAAGACAATTTAAAAGAATTAAAAGCTCTTTTAGAAGAACAGAAAGATACACATTATTCCGAGCAATTTAAAAAAGAACAGATTGCTATGCTTAATGAATTGAAAAAAGAAATTAGTAAGTCTTAACAACCTTTACGATATATGAAGGTTTTTCATCTAAAACATCTGCTGTAAACTCTGTATCAACTTGACTGATAGATAGTGGATTATCTTGTTGGACACTTTGGCTGGTGGTTGTGTAATTATTGACAATAAAAGTTTTTAAAGCGTCTTCGAAACCAGCCCAACTAAATGCAGTTACCAATCCACCCATTGTTTGTATACCAATACCACTCTGTTCAATAGATAACCCTTTCGATGTCAACTTTGAATTGACATCACCTTGAACAACCGAATTACTTCTTTTAAATGGTGCATAAACTGAAAAAGTGCCCCATCCTGCATCTGAATTAATAATATCAGTTATATAACAAGGATATAGGCAAGCAGTTTGATTAGCCGGCATAATAATAAAATCTTTATCTTCTAAAAATTCTAATTCTTTTGGTGGTATAGGATCTAGATAAGATGTTGCGGTATGTCCCGAGTCAATAGTAATATAAGCAGTGCCGATATATACTTGTTTGAAACTATCATAAATTTGAGTTGATAATGTGTCTATAGTACTCAACAAATTTTCATTAATAGCCACTACATCATTAGAAATGGCCGATACGGTGACTGATAATGTAGTATTCTCAGGACCAATGATAAAATTTTCATAATCGATAATAGAAGTACCGTCTGGTGTTTCTAATACCAAATAATCACCAGCAGCTACATTCTCTACTACGGGCAAATCAAGAATATTAATATCATCTTTTTTAATAGCCATTGATTTTATTTACGTAAAAATTAAAATAAACTATGAACATTTTAGTTACGGGTGGCTATGGATTTATCGGTAGTAATTTCATAAATTTCATAGTAAAAAAAGAAGAAGTCAAATCAATTCTTAATATTGATTCCATGACATATGCTGCAAACAAGGATAATGTCATACCTAGTCAAAAGCTTATACAATCCAGATCTATTGATATCACAGAAAAGGATTTCATTGCGACATTATTAAATGCTAATGAAATTACCCATGTAGTGCATTTTGCTGCAGAGAGTCATGTGGACAATAGTATCAGCGGCCCCGAAGCATTTATTAAAACTAATGTAAATGGAACCTTCTCACTATTAGAAGCAATTAGAAAATATGGTAAAATAGAAAGATTTCATCATGTATCTACTGATGAAGTATATGGATCACTTGGACCAATAGGTTTTTTCAAAGAAACTACACCATATAATCCCCGATCACCATATTCCGCATCAAAAGCAGCATCTGATCATTTAGTGAATGCATATCACCATACGTATGGATTGAATACTACTATTTCCAATTGCTCAAACAACTATGGGCCTAATCAGCATATTGAAAAATTAATTCCAAAAATTATTACTAATCTAAGACAAGATAAAAAAATTCCAATTTATGGAACAGGACAAAATGTTAGAGATTGGTTGTATGTCGAAGATCATTGCGAGGCTATTTGGAAGATTCTTTTAAAAGGTAAAACAGGTGATACTTATAATGTAGGTGGTGATCACGAAATGAATAATCTACAGATCGCGAAAAGTATTTGTAAGTTATTAGATAAGGATCCTGATCATTATATTCAATTTGTTGAAGACAGAAAAGGTCATGACTTTAGATATGCAATTGACTTTACTAAAATTAATAATGAATTAGGATGGGTACCTAAGACATCATTTGATTCTGGTCTCAGGAAGACTATTGATTTTTATTCAAAATAAAGTTAATAAATATATGTCAAAAATAGGAGTAGGTATTATTACCTGCAATAGAAAATCATTTTTTGAAAAATGTTATAATTCATTACCCGAATATATTGATGAATTGATAGTGGTAAATGACGGCGATCATTTAGATATAAATTTAAAAACTGGATTTCTGCATGAATCCAACAAATTCAAACAAGTAGGTCAATGCAAAAATATTGCAATGAAATATTTGCTAGATGCCAAATGTGATTATATTTTTACATTAGAAGATGATATTTTTATAAAAGATCCAGATGTATTTAAAAAATATATCAATGCGCATAAGAAAACCGGAATTCATCATTTTAACTTTGGATTTTCTCAAAAAGAAAATTTAGATAAAAATTTAAATCCCGTATATAAAAAAATTATTGATTACGGAGAAAACCTCAAATTGGTATTAACGCCAAATGTGTTGGGAGCATTTACTTTCTATACTAGAACCTGTTTGCAAGAAATTGGATTGCATCACAAAGATTTCAATAAGGGTCATGGTGATCATCCAGAATTAACCTATAGAGCATATAAGCATGGTTATACAACACCGTTTTGGTGGTTTGCTGATATATATGAGAGCTGGAATATGATTGGTAATCAATCAAATATGGGAGACGACTCCTTGGTTAGAAACCAACAAAAATTTTGGGATAACTTTAAAGAAGCCTGCAGTTTATTTAAAAAATTGCATGGAGTTGACATGTTGCAAGTACCAATGTCTTCTGAAAAAGAAGTGATTGACTGTTTAAAACAATTGAAAACAACAAAATGATTAAAAATAAAAGTATGAACTTTGTATTTAAAAGTGAATCTCATTTGGGTGATTGTTTATTACATGCTCATTTCATGAGAAAAGTTGTAGAAAAAAATCCAAACATTACTTTTGATTTTCATTTAATTGATAAACATTGGAATCAAACTAAAGAATATATCGAAGACATTCCGCAGATTAAATGTTTGAATTATGATGACTGTCCTGATAATCACTTGCGTGGATGGGTAGGTCAATTCGGCATTCCACCACTACCTTGCCCATTAGATGGTCTAAGATTATACTCTTATAAACGGTTATCTAATATAATGGGCATAGAATGCCCCTTTAAGAATGAATACGATCTTCTTTATGATAATGCAATTATAAAAAAGAAATCAAAAGAACTTCCGAAGTTTGATGTTTTATTGATAAATTCTATACCATTAAGTAATCAAATAGATTATAAAGAAGATGATTATAAAGATTTTTGTAAAAAGATATTAGATAAAGGAAAAACTGTCGTAACTTCTAATAAAATTAGTAACGTTCCATGTACTACTGATTATAATTTAAGTGTTATGGGAATTGGTAGTTTATCTATAAATTGTGATATTATTACAGGAATAGTAACGGGTTCAATACAGTGTTGTTTAAATGTGTGGAATAGAGAGAAGAAATTCTATTGTATTGATAGATCACATACGTTTAATATGTCGAATATTAAAATGATACCTAGAATTGATGTATTGAAACCATGATAGATTTAAAAAATATTACAATTATAAATGCAAATTGTGTCGATTCAAAGACAGCTGTTAAATCTTTGAATTTTAGTTGTAAACATATAAATTTCGGTAATATAATATTATTTTCAGATAATAAACCCGAAAATATTACAGATAATATAAAATATATAAAAATAGAAAAAATAGATTCAATTCCAAAATATAATGAATTTATTTTAAGAAAGATGGTAGATCATGTGGAAACTGATTTTTGTTTAGTTACACAAAATGATGGTTTTGTCATAAACCCAAATTTATGGAGAGAAGAATTTTTAGATTATGATTATATAGGTGCTCCATGGAGTAAACTGGGAATGATTGTATGGAAAAGAACCAATAGAATAGGGAATGGGGGCTTCTCATTGAGAAGCAGAAAATTAATGAAGTTTATTCAGGGATTTAAATCTATCGATTATTCTTCACCCGAAGATGTTATAACCTCTTTAGTTATAGAAAAACATAAATTTAAATATCCTTCCGTTGAATTGGCTTGCAAATTTTCATTGGAATGTCCTATAGAAGATTATCCGTTTAATGTCCACGAATGTTTTGGATTTCATGGTAGAGACATTTATGATAATATATTGCAAATTTGTCCTAATATTTTAAATATTAAAAATTTTTAAAATGGATATTATTTATAGATGTTGTGAATCAGAAGTTAAACCACCATTTAAATCTATTAGACCTATTTGGTTTGATAAAATAAATTGTTTACGCACATTTTTAACTTCTTTGGAATATTCTGAAAAAAATATAAGTAGTGTTACATTTTTACATGATGGTACTAAAGGGAGTTTATATGATAATATTCCAAAAAAATATAATATAGAATGTGTAGATTATAGAAATAATGAAAAATCCTTATTAAGAACTTTTGATATTGCCGATTCATTAAAAGCAGATTCTATATATTTTGTGGAAGATGACTATCTTCATTTAAAAAATTCTATTGATATAATATACATTGGGGTTAAAAAATTAAAATTGGTTAACGGATATGATCATCTAGATAGATATATTCGTGATGATGATATTTCAAAAGACAAAGAATCTATAACATTTGTTCCGGAAACAAATTTGCATTGGAGGACTGCTGAATCCACATGTTGCACTTGGGCAGCAACTCGTAATATGTGGAATTCTATAAAAGAATCTGCTAGATATTATAAATTAGAAGATAGAAAATTTTTCAGAAATCTTATTAAGAATCAAATTAGATTATGGACCCCTATGCCGGGTGTTACTACTCAGGTAGATGATAAGCTTTCTCCGGGAATAGATTGGAAAAAATTATAATTATGAATATATTGCAAATTGGATGTAATGATGGAAATGATCACTTGTTTAAGTATGTTGAAGAAAATTTTAGTAAAATTTCTAAATTAATTTTAATAGACTGCAATTCAAATGCTTTAGATTTGTGCAAAAAACGATATAGTAAATATTCTTTTTGTGAGTTTTATTGTAAGGCAATTGTAGACAAAGATGTTGACAATTCAACTCTATCTATTTACCTCCCCGAGGATGACGATGTGAGTGAACATTGTTCAGTCTTTAAAGAACATCTAGTTAAACACCAGCACAAAAATATAAAGCAAATAGAAGTAAGTGCTATCAATATTAATAAATTTTTGCGAGAAAATAATATAACACACTTAGATCGATTATATATTGATACAGAAGGATTAGATGCAATTATAATAAACTCTTTGGACTTTACTCATTGTACTGTAGATTATATATGTTTTGAATATGTACACTCAGATGGGGCACACAGCCATGGTGGTGTTAATCTAAACAATTGTATAGATAAACTTCAAAAATGTGGGTTTTCTCTACGACAAGAAGGCTATAATTTAATAGCAAAGAAATAAATGAAAATAAAATTTTGCATAACATCTAACATAGATTTTTCTAGACATACTTTTCCAATTATTATTCCATCTTTAATAAAATCCGGAGTTAATTGTGAGGATATTTTTTTTATTGAAGGGGGCCATCTAGATAGAACAGTATTAATAGATAAAGGTGTAAATTATATTAAAACCAATCACAATTCTGTGGAATATACTAGTCTAATTGATATTGTAGAACATAAGATGGAATCAGATTATTGGGTACTACTACATGATACATGTAGAGTAGGAGATAAATTTTATGAGTTGATTAAAAATATACCGCATAATTGCGAAAAAATTGCTTTGAGAGATTGGCCTTCCATGTCAATTGGAACCTATAGGTACACATATTTGTTGCGCCACATAGACCGTCTAATGCAAATTAAAAATACCAAATACGACAGAAATAGCATTCAACGTTGGAAACAATGGGGAATACACAATGAAGATTATATGCTGTGGAAAGAAACAACCACACCTTGTGCATTATATAATTCTCACTTAGAACTTAAAGAAAAATTTTTAATTTGCAATGAACCTCGTTGGTACGACACAAATATAAATAGACGCATTGAATATTATCCTCAATTGGATTTATATAAAAACAAAGCCAATTGGATGGCTAAGAATTGGATGGAAATAGATGTATGAATATCTGCATCATTGGAGCAGGTTGGGTAGGGTGTCACTTAGCATTAACATTAAAAAATGATTTTGATGTAACCTTATACAATTTAACAGGTGAAGTGTTTGATGGTACGTCTATTTTTAATCAAAATAGATTACATCTCGGATATCATTATGCACGTAGTCATAAAACACGAGAATTGTGTAAAAATACATTTGATAATTTTTTAAAATCTTATGGTCACTTAACAGACGATATTAACAACAATATTTATGCTATACCAAAAGACGAATCTCTTATAGATTTTTTAACTTACCTTAAAATATTTGAAGGTATGTCACATAAACAAGTTACTGATTTTGAATTATGCAACATTGAAGGATGTATAAATGTTAAAGAAAAATATATAAACCCAATATCAAGCAGAAAATTTTTTCAAGAACAACTTAATTCTATAATTAAACCCAAATTAATAAATAAAAAAGATTTAAATATTTTATCAAAAAATTACGACTTGGTAATTAATTGCTCCAACAATTTATTGCAACCTTTTGGTGAAACATTTTGGGAGCAATGTATAATGTTGGTATATGAAAAAAAACAATCGTGGGAATTTGACGCTCTCACCTTGGTTGATGGCCCTCTGTTCTCTATTTATCCTTATATCAATAATACAGTTACGTTAAGTCATGTATTACACACACCAGTATATAGAAGCAATACTCCAAAATTTGATCGCTTTACAGAAGTTGATTATAAACGCTCTTTAATAGAGCAAGATGTGTTAAGATTTTTTCCAAATTTTTATAATTGTTTTGAATATAAAAATTATTTTACTAGTATCAAAGTTAAACACAACTCTAAATGTGATGATAGATCACCTGTTTTAAACATAAATGACAATATTATTAGTTGTTATACTGGAAAAATTCAAGGAATCTTTTATATAGAAGAATTTATAAAAAATGAAATATCTCATTGGAAATAGTGGACTTGTTGGTAAAACTCTACTCAAAACTATTAGTTTTGATGCAACATTTAATAGCTCAAATATTCATACGTTTGAAACCGTCTTTGCGGAAAGAGGAGATGTTATATTAACATGTTTGCCTGCTACTAAATGGTTAGTAAATCAAAATAAACTCAAAGATTTGCAAAATATATATAACATTATTAATATACTATCTAAATGCAAATTTCAAAATATTACGCTAATATCTACAATAGACGTCTACTTAGACTCACCCTTAGAAGTTGATGAGTCCTATGAACCAACAATTAAAACACTACATTACGGTACCAACCGTTTTTTGTTTGAAAAAATGGTAAAAGATATTTTGCATTATGAAACACTGCATATATTTAGATTGCCGGCATTATTTGGGGAATTTATTAAAAAAAACATTATATTTGATTTACTTCACAATAACAATATTAAAGATATAAACATCAATACGTATTATCAGTGGTATAATCTTAATAGATTAAATGCAGATATTGAGTTATTTACTAAATCATACAAAAATGGTATATTTAATTTATTTCCTGAACCTATATATACAGCTGATATAATAGATAGTTTTTTTGCTAATAGTAAAGTAGGTTACAAAGGAGCTGCTGTAAAATATGATTGGAGAACACAATACAATTCATCAGGTTACATTCAAACGGCTCAACAAGTTATGAATGATTTGCAAAAATTTATAAATGAAACTCGCAATAAGTAATTTGGCTTTTAATAATTTTGATGAAATAAAAGATTTAAACATTCCTTTATTGGAATGTGTTTTTTCGAAAATACAACCTATCTTATGTCAAACCAATAGCAGCATTAATGAATGGAAAGAAAATCTTTCTATAAATATAAAGCCTTATTCAGTTCAATCTATAACTTATGGTTGTGGTTTAATAAATTTTGAAGCATCTCCATCAAATTTAAATGTAATAGATAAAATTATTAATTTATCGCGTACCTTAAATCTCGAGAGGTTAATATTTGGTTCACCAACATTACGAAAAGGTAAACCAGATCTGTCAATGTTTAAATACATAGACGAACGTTTGTTTGGTAGCAATATGATATTTTGCATTGAGCCAAATTCTAGAATTTATGGCGGAGAATATTTTTTTGATATTGATGAAATATCTATTTTTTTAAAAAAGCATAAATTTAAAAACATTTATACAATGGTTGACACGCATAATTCTTGGTTAGAACAAAAATGCCCCTCTAAAGATATATACAAACATCAAGATATAATTTGTCACGTACATGCTTCAGAAATAAAATTAAACGGTCTCACTAGCCTAGACAAACACAAAGAATTTGCTTGCATGCTAAACAAAATCAATTACTCTCAAGTTATAACATATGAGTCAAACAATTTAAACGGTATAAACAATTTTACTGATATTTACAAATAAACTTGTATTGGGGTCAAACTTGACTTTTTTAAGAAATTTCTTTTGAAGAAGATTTGAAAGAAGCTTACCAAGATTTTTTAAATAAAAACAATAATTAAATTTGAATTTTTAACAAGATTATATTATATTAAAATATAATGAAATCTTTGACCCAAATAGCATTAGAGCATCATACAGACAAAGCTTTTTATCATAAATTTACAGAGTTTTATGATAAAAAGCTATCACACTTGCGGCATGAAAATATTAATTTATTAGAAATTGGTGTCGCTAAAGGTGATTCACTTAGAACATGGAAAGAATATTTTCCTAACGCATCAATTTATGGTGTTGATATAAACAATCTGAAATATTACGAAGAAGATAGAATTCAAATTGAACAAGCAGATCAAACTGATGTTAATAGAATGAATGATATTTTCGGAAAAATAAAATTTGACATCATAATTGATGATGGGGGCCATTCAATGTATCAACAACAATTATCTCTAATATCATTATTTCATAGATTAAAAAAAGGTGGTTTTTATATCTTAGAGGATCTTCATACTAGTTTAGAATACCACTATTTTTATAATAATGATTTAAGCAAAAAAACAACTTTAGAATTAATTAAAAATTTCTCAGAAAATAAAACAGAATTTGATGGATTTTATATGCCAGTAGACTATATTCAAGCCATATATGGCCAAGTTCAATATACTGAGCTTTTTTATTCTAATGAAGGTAAATCCATCACAAGTATTTTGAAGAAAAATTTATAATAGATTGATTTATAAATTTTTGTTTTAAAATAAATCAAATGATTCTAGATCAAACCACAACATATAACGGCGACCTTATTCATAAACGTTTTGCTTATGAATTTCTCAGAAAGAATGTATCACCGATCGGGGATTTAATTTGTTTCCGCGGTGCTATGAATGTAACAACTAACCTAATTGATCAAGAGGATCTCTTAGCTAAAGACTACATCTATAGTAATGATGCTATTAATTTCTGTTGGGAAATTCCTAACCTATGTCCATTTGGTGCTGTCGCTTTTCAGCGTCTGTTCAACACACAAATTGCTAATATCTTATCTGTTCGTTATATTCAGAAGCCAATTGAATTAAGAGGTGACGACCTAATTGTTCATGATGTCTTTACTGGATCTGATGGCAAAGAACAAACCAAAGGCAAAGCTTCGGTCTCTATTACCTATTCAACTAATAATGTAGCTATTGGACACACCGGAATTAATATTGATGCTGGTAAGAGTGCGCCTAATTTTGCTTATTCCACTAAGCTAACAGATGAACAGGTTCTTCTCTTTATGAAAGATGTAGAAGCAGTATTCTATCATACTGTTCGTGATATTCAGATTGCTACTACTAAAGTTATTCTGTAATGGAAGCAACTATTTTTGATTATATCAATTCAATCCTTTTCGATAAGAGATACATAGATGATATAAGGTATGAAGAAGGACAATTCAACGTTTTTATGTGTAATCGGTGGATTTCTATGTATAGCGACGTTTCTGCTGAAATTATTAACGAAACCACCAACAAATACTGGCCGACGTTAACCTCTAAAGAGGATCAATATAATTTTCTTTATAACATCTTTCCTAAATTTAAAAGAAAGCGTATTGAATATATCAAGAAGCATAAAGAGGATAAAACAGAAAAGAAAGAGGCATTAGATATCGATAGATTATTAGCACAAAAATATCAGATCTCAAAAAGAGAAGTAGAATTATATAAAAACATCATGAGCTAAAATAAATAGAGTCATGAACTTCGCTTCTCTTTATGAACATTTAGTAGATTTATTTGGTGATGTGTTAAATGAAGGTTTAACACAAGATCCATACTATCAAACACATCAATTATATAAAGACATTGTTAAGTCATTTGAAGAGTCAAATGAAGGTATGAACGGATTACAGCGTTTACTTCATGATTATTTTCAGATGAAAATAGAGAAAAGAGATTCTGAAGATAGAGATGAATTAAATGCATTGCAAGATTCTTCTCTAGAAAAAATAAAATCTATTTTTATTCCTTGGGATGAAAAACGTTTCGAAAAGGAAAAATCAGATAAAGTTGATCCTGAATCAGAATATTCAAATGCAGAATATGAAGACCGTATTGATAAAGCTTTAGAAGTTCAAGCTATTGAAAGAGGAAAAGACAGAAGTGAAATAGATACACCGCTTATTAAAGATGCATTCTTAGAAATGCTAAGAACAGTATTTAAAACAGTAAAAGCAGCTCCGCTTAAGGATTCAAAACCATTGTCACAACAACTATCTGGTGAAAAGGGTGATCTTCTAAACAAATTCAAAGAATATACAAAACAAAGAGATCAATTAAAGCAATTAAAGATGCAACTTAAATTAAAAGAGATTATGCCTGATTCTTTGAAAGATCAATTTCAAAAATATATAGAAGGTGATATTACTGAAAGAGATATGGTGGAAGCAATTAGAACATCTTAGTTGACTTATAAAAAAAGGGCATAATTAATAGTATGCCCGCTGAATTACCAACAGAGTTAGATAATTTAAAAAATTCCAAAAGCCTCATTGACCTTGACGGTCATTCTGGAGGCTTTTTTGGTTTAGACGAATATAAACTTTCTTTTTTATTCGCTGATATTGTTTTAGTTGAAATGATCGATGAGGTAGAAGATGCACAAGGTTCTGCTATTCAACGCAACGGATTATTCATTCCTACTAATGCAGTAACTAAAGCCTGGAGAAAGGCAAAGGTTGTCTTAACCGGACCAAGTGTTAAGTACTGTAAAGTTAATGACATTGTAGTATTTCCTAATGATAAAGGAGCTTCTGTATCTAATCTCGAAATTGATGGTTACGGTAAAGTCAAGAAAGGAATGTTCTTAAACGAAGAGAGACTTTTTGGTATTTGTAAGAAAATGTAATATATGGCAAGCTTTACTGAATTAAGAAATTTGTTGTTGGAAAATGTATTAGATATTCGCTTCTTAAGAAGAACGCCAAAAGCAGGTGCGGGATCAACCAGAAGAATGCTTTGTACTAATTCAACAAATTTACTTAATTCGTATAATGGAAAAGTAATCTTAGGATATGTAGCACCTACGCAGTATCCTAAGTACGATCCACAAGCTGAAAACATAATTATTACTTGGGATATTTTAATGCAAAACTATAGATGTATAAATGTTGATAATTGTACTGTAATTCAAAAACTACCCGCTAATGATGAATTTTGGAAATACTTCAATGAAAATGTTTATACCATGTCAACAGCACAAAAAATTAATTTCATGAGCACATGATAAACATACTAGAAACAAATTTAAATAACTTTCTTCAAAGAGACGTATCTTTTATGGTAAACAATAAGACCATAAAGAAAGGTAAATTATTATTATTCACGGTTAAAGATTTCTACATTACCTTTTTATTAAAGGTTAATAATGAACAAAA
>Ga0255098_1000303_pt1 | contig 14866 bp, 14 predicted proteins | sample Colum_Atlam_RepC_2_FD_188440 | JGI IMG/M metagenome (GOLD analysis project Ga0255098, IMG submission 188440) | Freshwater microbial communities from Columbia River, Oregon, United States - Colum_Atlam_RepC_8d | ecosystem: Environmental > Aquatic > Freshwater > River | place: USA: Oregon... | reverse complement strand
GTTTATAACCACTTTCAAGAAATCGTTCATTTGAATTTTCTCTGGAAAAGTTGCAATAAAAGTTCCGCCATTTTGTTCCAAAGAAATTACTTCTAAAGCGGTAAAACCTTGTTTTAAATCGCTTAAATTCAATGAACTTTCGAATTCGATAATACAATTTTTTGCTACATCATTTTCGGCATTCAAATTCTTTTGCGAACCACGTTTTAAGAAAACTACATGATTTGAAGTTTTTTCCACTTCATATAATTGTTGAGAACTCAACACAATAGCAATTGGTCTAAAAGCTGAATTAGCAATATTTCTAAAATCATCTAAAATGGTTTGTTGTGCTAGAATATCTAAGTTTGCCAAAGGCTCATCAATCAGTAAAATCTTTGGTTTACGAAGTAACATTCGAGCCAATTCGAAACGCATTTTATAACCAGAAGACAAATTATTCCAGTAATGCTTTCTAAATTTTCGCAATCCTAAACGCGTGATGACTAAATCGACTACCAAATTATTTTCTTCGGGCGAATAGCCGTAGCAACTTGCGGTGAATTCTAAATTTTCGTACATAGAACCTCGCCAAGTGTCAGTTCGTTGTGGAATGTAGACTAATTTTGTTCGCAAATCATACAAATCATTGTATTTAAATTGGTAATTTATGGTTCCAGATGTTGGATGTAATTCGCCACATAAACTACGAAGTAAAGTGGTTTTTCCGTTTCCATTTTCGCCAACCAAACCAATGATTTCACCTGTTTTGATATCTAAATTTATTGGACCCAATCCAAAAGCCGAATTATATACTTTTTGTAGATTTTTAACTGAGATAATGGTTTGATGATTGTGACATTCTTTTTTACTCAAATAGACATGAAGTTCATCTAACAAGGCTTTTAAGCGTGTTTTTTTATCTTCGTCTTCTTTTTCATTATGGTCAAGCCAATTCAAAAATGCATTGGTTTTGGTATAAAAATCAATGTTTTCTGTATCTAAAGTAAAATCGATTACTCGTTTTATGGTTTGATTGAAGTCGCTAAATTCGAGAAGTTCTTGCACCTCGCGGAATTGTTTTTCAAATTCGGTCATATATTTTATTTTATAAAATTTCGTTTTAGTAAACCATACATTACGGTATCGGTAAATTCATTGTTGTAATAAAAATCTTCTTTAAAATGAGCTTCTTTTACAAAGCCAACTTTTTGTAAAACACGTTCCGAAGTGACGTGTCTTGAATCTATAACTGCAACGATAGAATGAAAATTTAAGGTATTGAAAGCGAAATCTAATAATGTTTTCACCGCTTCAGTAACATAACCTTTTCCCCAATGTTCACTTGTAATCATGTAGCCTAATTCGGTTCTAAAATGTTCGGGTTGCGTTCTGTAAAATCCCATAATCCCAATACATTTATCACTTCCTTTTTCGGTTACTGCCCAATTGATATCAAGATTTTCGTCTATTTTGTCATTAATCATTTTAATATGCGCCAAAGCACCTTCAATATCTGTAACCAAAGGTCTCGGAATAAATTTCATGGTTTCAGGATTCCCTCGAAGAACTATAATCTCAGGAGCATCTTCATTGGTTAATCTTCTAAAACATAAACGTTCTGATTCTAGTATTGGAAAAAATGAGAAGTTAAGTTGTAGCATTTATTTTTTATAATTTGAATCTTGTTATTGAGATTTAATTTGCTCTTGAATTGCTTTGTCGTGTTTTTTACTAAATAAAATCAACATACAAATAGCGCCTATTGTTGCGTATAACATATCCGATTGCGTATCCCAAACATAGCCTTGCGTTCCTAAAAAAGCATCGCCACCATCTCCAGTGCAAAGTGAAACACCCCATTCTAACCATTCATAGGCCGCACTAATTGCTAAACAGACAGCAACAATAACGAAGTTAAAGAAACTTTGATTAGCAATTACATTTTTGCGAATAAATAATTCTCGTGTAATCATGGCTGGAATAAAACCTTGTGCAAAATGTCCGACTTTATCATAGTTGTTTCGAGTTTGATGAAACGTTTCTTTTATCCATTCAAACGGAGGAACTTCTGCATAAGTGTAATGTCCGCCAAGGAATAAGATGTAGCAATGAATTAAAATAAAGAAATACGTAAAATTCGTAAATCGAAATTCTTTATAGGTAAAAGCCAAAATCAGTAAACCAATAATTGCGGGTAATACTTCTAAAAACCAAGTAAAATATTCTTTTGGATGAATTCCTGAAACTAGTAATCCAGCAAAGAATAATAGAGAATAGAGTTGTATTTTTTTCATTTAGTTGATTTGCTTTTTCTTCAAAATTAAAGCACTTATAAATGAAAATACAATTCCTAATGGCAAGATTTCCACATAAGTAAATAAAATAACCATAACTGGATTTTTATACATTTCTTTAAAGGAATTCATTTCTTCGGTTACTTTAGCCACTTCGTCTGGACTTGCTTTTGCAATAGCCATATCAGTATAATGTTCTGCAAAATTAGGAAAAAAATTATATAAGATAATTAACCATACTACAACATAAATCGTTGATGTAATAAGGGTAATCCAAAAACCTGTAAGGAAAGCATTTCCAAGAGAAATGAACCCATTATTTGCATCTCGTTGTTGTTTAATTCCTACTACCACAAAGATGAAAGCAAGTAGCATAACAGTAAATCCAATAAGCATATTTACTTCTTTTTCTGGATTTGATTTCATATACATAGTAATAGATACTAATAATGCAGAAACAATTATACTTCCAAATAATCCATTTTTTAAAATAATGTTATTCATGATGCTTAGTTTTTGGTTAGTTAATCAAATTTAATGAAATTATTCATTGAAATCTAAATCTTTATTATGTGTTTCAGAAATAGTTAGGGTAGAGTAGATGCCTAGTGCAAAAGCAAAGAAACCTACAATTGCCGCTGCAACTATCACGCCATTATTTACTTTCAATCCGTCAAATGCCAATAACATTACAGGAACTAATCCGCGAACCATATTTGGAATAGTGGTTGTTGCGGTGCTTCTAATATTGGTACCAAATTGTTCGGCTCCAACAGTTACAAACATCGCCCAATAACCCGTTCCTAAACCTAACCAAGCACAATAAAAGTAATACATGTTTTCCGATTTGGTTCCGCTAAAAAGCATTAAACTTGCTCCAATGATAGTGAACAACATCATATAGAAAATCGCTTTTTTACGAGAATGTAACCAATGCGAAATAAAACCACTTGCAAAATCACCCACAGAAATCCCAACATACGCCCACATAATAGCTTTACCTGGTTGAATATTGTCAATACCCATTACAGGTGCAAACTGATTTGCCATTACCGCTAAAATTCCAATACAAAACCAGGTTGGTAAACCAATAGCGATGCATTTCATATATTTAACAAAACGATTCCAATTGGTAAAAAACGAAAAGAAATTCCCTTTTTTGATATTATTGTCGTGTTTGATATCGTTGTAAATTCCAGATTCTGCTACGCTAATTCGTAACGCTAAAAGCATTAATCCTAAAACACCTCCAATATAATAAGCAATTGTCCAATCGCCAGCTAATTCAACTGTTAATTGTGCAACCACAGCTCCAAGTAAACCAAATCCAGCTACGATGGAAGTTCCAATAGCTCGTAATTGTTTGGGTAACGATTCAGATACTAAAGTAATTCCGGCTCCGAGTTCACCTGCTAAACCAATTCCAGCAATGAAGCGCAACCAAGCATACAACATGGTTTTGTCTTCCACAGGAAAATGAGGTAAATAACCACAGGCAATATTAGCCAAAGAATACACTAAAATGGAACCAAACAAAACCGAAAGTCTTCCTTTTTTATCTCCTAAAACACCCCAAAGAATTCCTCCAATAAGCAAACCTACCATTTGGTAATTCAGAATCAGGGTTCCAGCAGTATCAACATCTAAGTTCATGTCTTTTAAGCTAGGAACTCGAACGATACCAAAAAGAAGTAAATCATAAATATCCACAAAGTAACCTAAAGCAGCTACAATTACAGGAAATGATAATAAGTGTTTTAGTTTTTCTTTGGTTGTAAATTTTTCCATGCGCTTTCATTTGTTTCAAAAATAGAAAAATAAATTGTTCGTAAGTTAAAAAAGAAACACCGAATCAATTCTGATTCGGTGTTTCCCAAACTAAAACAAACTAACCCATTTTAAGCCCATGAATTGAGGGATGTTTTTTAGTAAATTAATTTATTTCACCAGTTCACTTTCGTTTCTGAAAACTAATTGACCATCAAAACTATCTAATAAAATAATGCTATCAACCGTAACTTTACCAGCCAATATTTCTTTAGAAAGTTGGTTTAAAATTTCGCGTTGAATTACTCGTTTTACAGGACGTGCTCCATATTGTGGGTCAAAACCTTTCTGTGCTAAGTATTCAATGGCCTCTGGAGTGGCGTCCATTGTAATTTGTTGATGTGCCAACATTTTAATAACACTTTTCAACTGTAAACCAACAATTTCTTTGATATTTGCATTGGTTAAAGGCGTAAACATTACAATTTCGTCAATTCTATTGATGAATTCTGGTCGAACAATTTGTTTTAATAAACCTAAAACTTCTACTTTCGCAGCTTCGGTTACAACATCAATTCCACCTTTTAGATTATTGAATTTCTCTTGTATAATGGCACTTCCCATATTTGAAGTCATGATGATAATCGTGTTTTTAAAATCCGCCACACGACCTTTGTTATCTGTTAATCGTCCTTCGTCTAACACTTGTAATAAGATGTTAAACGTATCAGGATGTGCTTTTTCAATTTCATCTAATAACACTACTGAATAGGGTTTTCTTCTAATTGCTTCTGTCAATTGCCCACCTTCGTCGTAACCTACATAACCTGGAGGCGCACCTACTAATCTGCTAACCGAATGACGTTCTTGGTATTCACTCATGTCGATTCTAGTCATCGCATTTTCATCATCGAATAAGTATTCGGCTAAGGCTTTGGCTAATTCGGTTTTTCCCACACCTGTTGTTCCTAAGAATAAGAACGAACCAATTGGTTTTTTCATGTCTTGCAGTCCAGCACGACTTCTTCGAACGGCGTCACTTACCGCTTCAATAGCTTCTTCCTGACCAACTACTCTATGGTGTAATTCTTCTTCTAAACGAAGTAATTTTTCTCGTTCACCTTGCAGCATTTTCATTACTGGAATTCCGGTCCATTTGGCAACTACTTCGGCAATATCTTCGCGAGTAACTTCTTCTTTGATTAAGGAAGTTCCTGCTTGGTTTTCGGCTAATTGAATTTGTAAAGTATCTAATCGTTCTTGTGCTTCTTTGATTTTTCCATAACGAATTTCGGCTACTTTTCCATAATCGCCATTACGTTCGGCTTGTTCCGCTTCAATCTTGAAATCTTCTATTTCTAGTTTTACTGTTTGAATGTTATCTACGACATCTTTTTCCGATTTCCATTTGGTGAAAATCTCGTTGCGTTCTTCTTTTAAATTGGCTAAATCTAAACCTAAACCTTTCAATTTAGTTTCGTCATTTTGCCTTACTTGACTATATTTTTCAGAGGTGTTCGGCGAATCTTCGATTTCACGTTTAATCGCTTCCATTTCGATTTCCAATTGCATGATTTTTCGATCCAAAACATCTAATTCTTCAGGTTTTGAATTGATTTCCATACGCAATTTAGAAGCCGCTTCGTCCATTAAGTCTATAGCTTTATCCGGCAAGAAACGATTCGTAATATACCGTTGCGATAATTCAACCGCTGCAATAATAGCATCGTCTTTGATACGTACTTTGTGATGCGTTTCATATTTCTCTTTGATACCACGCAAAATCGAAATCGCACTTTCGGTATCAGGCTCATCGACCATTACTTTCTGAAAACGTCGTTCAAGTGCTTTGTCTTTTTCAAAATATTTTTGATATTCCTCTAATGTTGTTGCACCAATCGCACGTAATTCTCCACGAGCTAAAGCCGGTTTTAAAATGTTGGCAGCATCCATAGCACCTTCGCCACCACCAGCACCAACTAAGGTGTGAATTTCGTCAATGAAAAGGACAATATCGCCTTCGGCAGAAGTTACTTCTTTAACTACGGCTTTTAATCGTTCTTCAAATTCACCTTTGTACTTTGCGCCTGCAATCAAAGCACCCATATCTAATGAATAAACGATTTTATCTTTTAGATTTTCAGGAACATCGCCATCTACAATTCGGTGTGCTAAACCTTCAGCTATGGCTGTTTTACCAACACCTGGTTCACCTACTAACATTGGATTGTTTTTGGTTCGGCGCGTTAAAATTTGTAACACTCTACGAATTTCTTCATCACGACCAATTACAGGATCGAGTTTACCGCTTTTAGCTAGTTCGTTAAGGTTTTTGGCATATTTATTCAGTGAATTGTATGTTTCTTCCGCCGAAGCCGAAGTTACGCGTTCACCTTTACGCATTTCATCGATAGCGGCTTGCAACCCTTTTTCGGTTACACCTTGATCTTTTAAAATCTGTGCTACTTTACTTTTTGATTTAAAAATAGCTAAAATTAAATGTTCAATGGAAACGAATTCATCGTTCATTTTTTTAGCAATGATTTCAGCTTCATTTACTGTAGTTCCAGCTTCACGAGAAAACATGATATCTCCACCAGAAACTTTTGGAAAACTTTGAATGGTGCTGTCCAATATCTTTTTGAAAAGCTCCACATTAACGTTGAGTTTTTTCAAAATGAAGGGAGTTACGTTTTCGTCCACTTCAAAAATTCCTTTAAAAAGGTGTTCGTTTTCAAGCTGTTGTTGCCCAAAACTTTGTGCAATTTGCTGTGCTTGTTGCAAAGCTTCTTGCGATTTGATTGTGAATTTATTGATGTTCATAATTGCATTGTTAATGTTGCTTATTTATGAAACGTCAATATGTATTCCAATGTTAATAATCAGTCAAAATGACTGATTTTGAATTACTTTGTATTTAAATGAATGTCAAAATGACAACTGATATTCCAATAAATAAAAAAGCCCTGAATAAATTTTTCAGGACTTTTTTGTTATTTTAATGATTAAATATCGTCGAAATCAATATTTGTAAAACTTTCAGTAGATTTTACTTCTTCGTTACCATCCGCATAAATTTCTCTTTTGAAGTCTTTTTGATGTCTTTCTGATATTACTTCTTCCCCTTTTTGGTCTAAAACAAAATCAGTCATTTCGTCTAAAATCTCTCTAAAAGCAGCAAAATCTTCTTTGTATAAATAAATTTTGTGTTTTTTAAAGTGAAATGAACCATCTTCTTCTGTGAATTTTTTACTTTCTGTAATTGTAATGTAGTAATCATCTGCTTTTGTAGCTCTTACATCAAAGAAATATGTTCTTCTTCCTGCACGCAATACTTTAGAAAAAATATCTTCTTTTTCTAACATGTCATTTTCTCTCATAATCCTACTTTCAAATTAATTAGTTTATAGCGTCTCAAAAATCTAAAAAAAAATTGGATTAAACAAAAGTTTAGTCAATTTCTTTTTCTGAAAGTTGTTTTATATATAGCTCTTTGTAGTATCCATTTTGTTCTACTAGTTGAGAATGAGTGCCTTGCTCAATAATTTTTCCTTCGTCTAATATGATAATCCAATCGGCATTTTTAGCAGACGAAACTCGATGACTTACAATTATGGTAGTTTTGTTCTTGCAATATGCTAATAAGTTATTTAAAATGGTTTCTTCGGTTTCGGTATCAACGGCACTTAAGCAATCGTCTAAAAGTAGGATAGGAGCATTGTTTATTAATGCTCTAGCAATAGAAACACGTTGCTTTTGTCCACCCGATAAAGTAATGCCTCGTTCTCCTAAAATAGTTTCGTATTGTTGATTGAACGTCATAATGTTATCGTGAACTACTGCTTTTTTAGCAGCTTCTTTGACTTCATCATCAGTAGCGTTTTCATTTCCAAATTTAATATTGTTTTTGATACTGTCTGAAAACAAAAAAGCATCTTGCGGCACCACACTAATTTGATTGCGCAAATCGAATAAATTTAAATCTTTAATGTTTTTATTATCGATTAATACGGTTCCTAAATTGGTGTCATATAGTCGACTAATTAGCGTAAGTAATGTAGATTTTCCTGAACCAGTTTTTCCTAAAATAGCTAATGTTTGTCCCTTTTTTACCTCAAAAGAAATATTTTTTAAAGCCTTGCAATTTGTATCATCGTATTCAAAAGATACGTTGTCAAATTTTATGTTGCCTTCAATAGTTGTTCTACTAGTTGCTGTGTTTTTAATTTCGGGATCTTCTTTTAAAAATTCATTAATACGTTTTTGAGAAGCTTCTGCTTCTTGAACTAATGAAGAAACCCAACCTAAAGATGCCACAGGCCAGGTTAACATATTTATGTAAAGAACAAATTGAGCAATTACTCCAAAATCAGGGATTTTACCATTGATATACATGTTACCACCTACATAAATTACAATTAAATTACTCAATCCAATTAATAGAATTAACAAAGGACCAAATAACGCATTTGTTTTTGCTAAATCCATAGCTTTGTTTCTGCTTTCGCTAGTTAAGCTATTGAATTCATCTTGTTTTTTAACTTCAATTGCATAAGCTTTTATTACTCTTATGCCAGAGAATATTTCTTGCGTAAACGAAGAAAGTGTTGAAAGGTTTTCTTGAAATAAACCACTTTTTTTGTGGATTTGAGAACTTATTTTAAAAATTCCATAAGATAATAGGGGAAGAGGAAGTAATGAATAAAAGGTTAATTGAGGTGAAATTAACGTCATTTGAATGATGACTACAACAAATATAATTAAAGTGTTTATGGAATACATTACGGAAGGTCCAACGTACATTCTAACTTTACTTACATCTTCACTAATTCTATTCATTAAATCACCTGTTCTATTTTGTTTATAGAATCTTTGAGTGAGTGTTTGATAATGTTTGTAAATGTCATTTTTTAAATCAAATTCAATATGTCTTGACATTACAATGAGTGTTTGTCTCATTAAAAAAGTTAAAAAACCACCAATAAGCGCTACTATTAGAGTAAAAATAAAATTATTCAATAAAATGGAATAAGCTTCATCTTTTGAAATGGCAGTGTTTTCAATAGCCCTAATGGAGTCACCAAAAAATTTTGGAACATAGAGTTTAAAAATTTGTGCCACAATAGTGATTACTATTCCTAATAGGAATCGATATTTATATTTAACAAAGTATTTGTTTAAATATTGCAGTTCTTTCATAGTATTTTAATGTGTAGTACTTATTTGATATCAAATTAATTAATATTATCATTAATTAACAATGAATGATTATTGTTTTTTTTAGCATTTTGTTGCTAAATTATTAAAATAAATATAAATTTTTGATTCAATTTAAAATTATTCGTAATATTGTAATTAAATGTTGAATAAATTTCAAACCAATTCAAATCACATGACAACAGAATTATTAAAAGCAAATGAGCTTCATAAAGTAGACCCAGTATTTGGTCAGGTTTCTTTTGATGGTCATGAACAAGTTGTATTTTGTCAGGACAAAGATACAGGATTAAAAGCAATTATTGGAATTCATAACACAGTTTTAGGACCAGCATTAGGCGGTACTAGAATGTGGAATTATACAAACGAATGGGAAGCGTTAAATGATGTTTTACGTTTGTCTCGTGGTATGACTTATAAAAATTCGATATCTGGATTAAATTTAGGTGGAGGTAAAGCTGTAATTATTGGAGATGCTAAATCACAAAAAACACCAGAATTAATGCGTCGTTTTGGTCAGTTTGTAGATTCGTTATCTGGAAAATATATTACTGCAGAAGATGTAGGAATGGAAACCAAAGACATGGATACTGTTAATGAAGTTACAAAATATGTAGCAGGAATTTCGGTTGATAGAGGTGGTTCTGGTAATCCTTCTCCTGTAACAGCTTATGGCGTTTACATGGGAATGAAAGCTGCCGCTAAATATAAATATGGTTCAGATTCTTTAGGAGGTAAAAAAGTATTGGTACAAGGAATTGGACATGTTGGAGAAGTATTAGTTCAGCACTTAACAGAAAATGGCGCTCTTGTTACCATAACTGATATCAACGAAGAAAGAGTAAATCAAGTGGCAACAAAGTACGGAGCTACTATTTATTCAGGCAATGATTTATATAGTGCAGAGGTAGATATTTACGCACCATGCGCATTAGGAGCAACGATTAACGATACTACTATCAACAATATAAAAGCGTCTATTATTGCTGGAGCCGCTAATAACCAATTAGCAAACGAAGCAATTCATGGTAAAATCTTAAAAGAAAAAGGCATTTTGTATGCGCCAGATTTCTTAATTAATGCAGGTGGTGTAATCAATGTGTATTCTGAATTAGTAAAATGGACGAATGCTCAGGTAATGGAGAAAACAGAAAACATCTACAATACTGCATTAGAGATTTTCAAATTTGCAGATGATAACAACATCACTACGCATCAAGCAGCCTTTTCAGTGGCGCAAAAACGTATTGATGATGCAAAAAATGAATTAAAGAAGTAATTCGTTTTAAATAAAATTGTATTTTTGCAGAGCAAAAGAGGTAACTTTTTTGCTTTCTTAATTTTATAAAGTTCTTAAATAGTATGTTAAACAGAAGACATATCCGAGTAAAAGTGATGCAAAGTATTTATGCCATGCACCAACATCAATCAGATAATTTGGATAAAGAAGAAAAATTTCTTTTTCAAAGTATCGAAAATACCCAAAATTTGTATCTTTTATTGCTTTCAGCCCTTATTGAAATCAAAAAGAAAGAGTCTGAATACATTGATTTGGCTTCAAAAAAACATTTAGCAACTAAAGAAGAAAGTAATCCAAATTTAAAATTTATTAACAATAAGGTTTTGGTTTTATTAGCTGAATCTGAAGCACTTGAAACAGCTTTAGAGGATCATAAAATTAATAACTGGAAAATGAATGATGATATTATTTTGTTGTTAATTGATATTGTTAAAGAAAGTAATTTATTTAAAAAATATATGAATGAATCAGTATCTAGTTTTGAAGCGGATAAAAACTTTATTATTGATTTATATACCGATGTAATTGCTCCAAGTGATCGTTTATATGAATATTTAGAAGATTATAAATTGACTTGGGTAGATGATTTGCCTGGAATTAATACGTTAATTGTAAAACAAATCAAACAATTAAAATCAGAACAGGATTCATTAGTAATTCCTAAAGTATATAAAGATTCTGATGATAAAGAGTTTGTAAAGAATTTGTTTAGAAAAACAGTTTTAAACGAAACAGAATTATCAAAAGAATATATTGATAAAACGCCTAATTGGGATGTAGAACGTATTGCGGAAATTGATACTATTATTTTAAAAATGGCCATTTGTGAATTATTAAAATTCCCTTCCATTCCAACTAAAGTAACAATTAACGAATATTTAGAAATTGCAAAAGAGTATTCTACACCAAAAAGTAGTATTTTTATCAACGGAATTTTAGATAACTTGGTGAAAGAATTTGACCGAGATGGAAAGTTAAATAAAGCAGGTAGAGGTTTATTATAAAAATTTAAAAATATGATAAGAAAATCAATCGGGTTATTATCCCTTTCGTTAATGGTTTTAACAACAGCTTGTAAAAAAGAAAGTGCAGCAGATAAAATTACTGATGCTGATATGAAAGCTATTCAAACTGAAAATACTATTGCTGGAAAATTAGCAAAAGTAGAATTTGATAAAGAAGTTCACGATTTTGGAACCATTGCAGAAGGTGCTATCGTAGAAACTGAATTTATGGTGAAAAATATTGGTGATTCAGATTTGATAATTTATGAAGCTAAAGGAAGTTGTGGTTGTACTGTGCCTCAACCTCCAAAAGAGCCTATTAAACCAGGAGATTCTGCGCCTATAAAAGTATCGTTTGATTCTAAAGGTAAACCAGGAGAACAAGAAAAATCGGTTACGTTAAAAACCAACACTGTTAACGGACACGAAATGTTTAAAATTAAAGCAAATGTAACACCAGCTGCCAAGTAGTAGCTAAATAATAATCAAATTATGAATCCAAGTTTAGCAATACAAATTGTATTAATGATTGCCGTGTTTTATTTTTTATTAATAAGACCACAACAACAAAGAGCCAAAAAAGAGAAAGCATTTGAAACCGGATTAAAAGTAGGAGATAAAATCATTACTAAATCGGGAATTCACGGAAAAATTGCTGAATTAAACGAAGATACTATCGTAGTAGAAACTATGGCAGGAAAAATTAAAATGGAAAAATCTGCTATTTCAATGGAAATGAGTGCTAAATTAAAAGCATAATTTCATTCAAAAATAAAAGTAAAGCCGAATTTCAATTAAGAAATTCGGCTTTTTTATGCTCTATATTTATCGTTCAATCCTCTTTCTTGTAAAATCATTGGAATGACTTTTTCTAAACGAGTAATCTGTGTTTTTTCTTGTTTGGCAGTAACGATAAATTCTATAAATTCTCTTTGTTTATATGGTGAAAATTGATTGAATTTAGTATGTAGTTCTGAATTTTTATCCAATTCTTTTTGCAACAATTCAGGGATAATGGTTTCTTTTTTTTCTTTCGGAATAACTAATCCTTTATCTTCAATTTCAATGGCTTCTTTGATATAATTTAAAATCAGTTTTTCATCAATTTCTTGTGTCGAGTTAAATCGCATTTGGCGAAGTGACTTCGTATTTTCTTCATTGGCATTGATGAGTAATTTTTTCTCATCTTTTAGAAAAACACCATTGTAAAACCACATTCCAAAATACGATTTAAAACCTCCTATTCCCACTACATTTTTATTGTTGTAAGTGTAAACAGGTCCGCCCCATTTCGTAGTTTCAATTAAAGGTGTTTTGCGAATAATAGCATGCAATTGCTCCAATTCGTTTTCCCATTGATTGGTTTTATTCCATTTGTTTTCTTCCACCAAGTTTTATTTTTTAATTGCTGTGATTTCTGCAATTTTTACAATTACTTCTGTAGCTTTTACCATACTTTCAACAGGTACATATTCGTATTTTCCGTGGAAATTATGTCCGCCGGCAAAAATATTTGGACAAGGCAAGCCTTTGTAGGATAACTGACAACCATCAGTTCCACCACGAATTGGTTTAATTAAAGGTTTTATACCTAATTCTTTCATGGCTTTTTCAGCAATCTCTACGATATGAAAAACCGGTTTTACTTTGTCTTTCATGTTGTAATATTGGTCTTTTACTTCCGCAATTACAATTTCTTCACCAAATTGTTTTTTCCATTTTTTATTGAATTTATTCCCTAATTCGTGGATAAATTCTTTTCGTTCTTTGAATTTTTTTGCGCTATGATCACGTATAATTAATTCTACGACCGTTTCTTCAATACTTCCCGAAATCCCTACTACGTGAAAAAATCCTTCATAACCTTTCGTTTTTTCTGGGATTTCGTTCTTTGGTAATTTCGAAATAAATTGATTCGCTAAAAGCATTGAGTTAATCATTTTCCCTTTAGCATAGCCTGGATGAACACTTTTTCCTTTGAAAATAATTTTCGCACCAGCTGCATTAAAATTTTCGTATTCTAATTCGCCAATTTGACTTCCATCCATAGTATAAGCCCATTCGCAACCAAATTGTTCTACATCAAATTTATGCGCACCACGACCAATTTCTTCATCAGGTGTAAAACCTACACGTATTTTTCCGTGCTTAATTTCTGGATGTTGGATTAAATATTCCATCGCGGACATAATTTCTGTTATTCCAGCTTTGTCATCGGCACCTAGAAGCGTAGTTCCATCAGTAGTGATTAGAGTTTGCCCTTTGTATTGTAATAAATCTTTGAAATAACTTGGCGATAAAATGATATTTTGTTTTTTATTTAAAACAATGTCTCCACCATCATAATTTTTAACAATTTGAGGTTTTACATTCGCACCTGTAAAATCTGGAGTTGTGTCATAATGTGAAACAAATCCAATGGTTGGAACGTTATGTTTTACATTGCTTTCTAAAGTTGCCATAACATAACCATTTTTATCGATGGTTACTTCTGTCATGCCCATTGCTTTTAATTCTTTTACTAAAAGATTAGCAAGGTCTAATTGTTTTTTGGTACTTGGTGTGGTATCAGAATTTGGGTCTGATTCAGTATCAATAGTTACGTAGCTTATAAAGCGATCGATTATATGTTGCATGAATTTTAAATTTATACAAATATAGGTAATGAAGTTTTGAAATTAAAATAATGCAGCGTTTAATAAATTTAGTTCGTTAAGCATAATGAACGAATTAATTGATTTAGTAAAACAAAAAATCCCACATTTCTGTAGGATTTGAATTGGTGGGCGATTGCTTGTTCCGAATTTCGGAAAGGGTTCGAACCCCCGACCCTCCCGATAAAATCGGGATGCTCTGAACCAGCTGAGCTAATTGTTTTTTTTTGAATTAATTCTTGAATTTTGATTTTACTTTTCCAATTTTTTATTTGTCTTTCTCTCCGAATAGCTTCGCTTTGTGAATTGAATTCTTCTTGGTAAACCACAATCCAATCGTTTGTAGTGCCTGTAAAACCTTTGCTTCTTTGATTGTGACGCAGAATTCGTTCAGTTAAATTGGCTGTATAGCCGATGTAGTATTTATCTTTAGTAAGACTGTAAAGAATGTAAACTGAGTAAGGCATATAAATTTAATTTTGGCATATAAAAAAATCCCATATTTCTGTAGGATTTTAATTGGTGGTCGATATTGATTTAACTTCAAATCAACTACTTGAATTTTTAGACAATTTTCTTGAAATTTAAAAAACAAAAAACCTCTAAATTTCTTTAGAGGTCTTTTGGTTCGACAAGTGGGCGATATTG
>Ga0255098_1000301_pt1 | contig 14896 bp, 13 predicted proteins | sample Colum_Atlam_RepC_2_FD_188440 | JGI IMG/M metagenome (GOLD analysis project Ga0255098, IMG submission 188440) | Freshwater microbial communities from Columbia River, Oregon, United States - Colum_Atlam_RepC_8d | ecosystem: Environmental > Aquatic > Freshwater > River | place: USA: Oregon... | reverse complement strand
GATTTTTGTTATTATAATCGTTTTCTTCTTTAATTATTGAAAAAGATTTAATGATATAACCTTTATTGTTAAATTCAACATAACTGTTAAAAACCCATTCGTCATATTCAGAAATACTTACAAAATCGTACCAATATTTATCACCTTTAACTATTTCTCCAAATTTTTCAACTGCAAAAAAGGTTTTTTCTGTTATAGATTTTACATTTCCATAGAGATTTTGATTCTGCAAGTCATTTTTTATTTCGTTGGATTTGTTACAAGAAAAAAACAGTAAACTAGTAATTGTGATAATTGAATATATTTTTAATTTCATTTTTTTAACTTTAATATTTCTTATTTAAATTCTCCTGGTTTTTGTTAACTGTTGCCTAACTTGTTTATATAAATGACAAAAATATACTTAGCTACCCAATTTTGGGTGTATATGTCTGACAAACGTCAATTTTATCTTTTTCAAAAATAATAAAAAAATCAAACGCAATATTAGTCTCAATACAATCTTATAAACAAAAAACCATCAGTTTCCCGATGGCTTATTTCTTACTTTTTCAAAAACTTTTTATATCCCAAAAATCCTAAAAATCCAATTAAAGCAAATGGCCAAAGCACTACTACAAACGAAATAATATGTTCCAACATAAACCAACCTATTTTTATACTGTCCCAAATTTGTAATCCAATATTTGGTCGGTAAGCGTTGATGCTTTTTTCATTAGCAACCATTTCTTGTTTGATGCTTTCGTCTTGATAGATGTTTAGCGTTAAAGTACTAAAGTTCACTTGGTCTTGTAATGATAAATTCTGCAATTTTGAAGCGTCATTTTGTTCTTTTTTCGCATCTAACGTTTCTTCCGCTTTTACCACTTGATTTAGTTTTTTTCCTTTCGAATCAATTGCATTTGCCAAACGTTTTTCAGATGAATTACTTCTTTTTTGCGCTAATTCATTCGATAACATTTGCAACGAAACATCATCTGCTTTGATAATGCGATAATCTAAAAAATGAATTTGCTTCGCTATGGTTTTAATCACGGTATCCATTTTTGTGTTCGGAACGCGAATCGTGATGTTATTGTCTACTTTATATTTGGTTGTTACTAACATGCTATCCTGACTCACTTTGGTTCGGTCTTCTTTATGAATATTACTTTGTAGGTTGGTGTACGTTACAAATCCACCAAATTTCGTAGTTGCATCTTCAATCGCATAAGTCGATTTGGCGACATTCTTGACTTTAAATTTTACATCGGCCGTTCGTACAAATTTACGATTGCTGTTTTTGTTTTCAACGGCAGCCGAAGAGGAAACAACACTTGTGCTATCGGTTGCAGCTTCTTCTGCATAATTTGCTTCTTCTGACGCAGCAGATTCTTTACATGCGAATACTAAACCAAGCGCTAGTAAAGTAAATACGATTTTGGTGTTTTTGTTCATAAAAATTCATTTTTAAGTTATTGATTAATTGTTTTTAATACGAGTAGTTTTAGAATCAATAGAAATGAATTTTTAAATGGTTTGTTATAGAGGCAAGAATAAAAACCGTGCCAAATTTTAACATTTGAACCATTTTCCAACAACTATTTTTTTGTTGTACTTTTACGAAGTAAATTTTCCAATTTGAGAACAGTAATTACAAAAGATATTTCCCAGTTTTCGGAGTTTAAAAACCAACTTTTGCAATGGGCGAACCAACACAGAGAAGTCGTTTTTTTAGATTCGAATCAGTATCATCAAAAGTATTCGAGTTACGATGCGGTTTTGGCGGTGGATGCCTTTACTTCAATTAAAACCGATTACGAAAATGCGTTTCAAGATTTGTATCAGTACCAAAGTCAAACGAAAGATTGGTTGTTTGGTTACTTGTCCTACGATTTAAAAAATGATACCGAAGCTTTACAATCCAATAATTTCGACGGATTAGCATTTCCCGATTTGTTTTTCTTCCAACCTAAAAAGTTGTTTTTAATCAAAGAAAATCAAATTGAAATTCAATATTTACGAATGTGCGATGATGAAATAGAATCTGATTTTGAAGAAATCATTTCATTGACTTCCAACTTCCAGCTTCCAACTTCCATCACCATTGAACAACGCATCTCAAAAGAAAATTACCTTTCCAAAGTTTCCAAAATGCTGGAACACATTCACCGTGGCGACATTTATGAAGCCAATTTCTGCATGGAATTTTTTGCAGAAAATGCTGAAATTGAACCTTTGGACATTTATCAAAAGTTGAATGCTATTTCGGAACCACCATTTGCAGTGTATTTCAAAAATAATTTTCAATATTTACTTTCGGCTTCACCTGAACGTTATTTGCGAAAAGAAGGTTTAAAAGTCATTTCCCAACCTATAAAAGGAACCGCAAGAAGAAGTTTCGATGTAGAACAAGACGAACAATTGAAATCAGATTTAATTCAAAACGAAAAAGAACGTTCGGAAAACATTATGATTGTAGATTTAGTTCGCAATGATTTATCGCACACCGCCACAAAAGGGAGTGTTCAAGTAGAAGAATTGTGTCAAATTTATACGTTTAAGCAAGTCCACCAAATGATTTCTACGATCGTTTCCGAAGTAGAAAATACAACTTCACCCATCGAAATTCTAAGAACCACTTTTCCAATGGGAAGTATGACTGGTGCACCCAAAATTTCGGCTATGCAAATCATTGAAGCATTAGAAGAAACCAAACGCGGGTTATACAGTGGAGCAGTGGGGTATTTCACTCCAACTGGCGATTTCGATTTTAATGTGGTGATTCGAAGTATTTTGTATAATTTACAAAATCAATATTTATCTTTTTCTGTTGGAAGTGCCATAACTTCTCAAGCTATTCCTGAAATGGAATACGAAGAATGTTTGTTGAAGGCAAAAGCGATGTTTGAGGTTTTAAGCTAGGGAAAAGTAACAAGGGATTAGGGAAGAGTAAAAAGCAATAAATATGAAAAGTTATAGAGATTTAATAGTTTGGCAAAAATCGATGAGTTGGGTTACATTAGTTTATTCTCTAACATCAAAAATTCCTGAAAGTGAAAAGTTTGGATTGATTTCACAAATTAAAAGAAGTTCAGTTTCTATTCCTTCTAATATTGCTGAAGGTTATGGAAGAAATTACAAAAAAGATTATTCAAGATTTTTACAAATAGCCAGAGGTTCTTTATTTGAATGTCAAACCCAAATAGAAATTGCAATAAATTTAGCTTTTATTTCAAGAGAAGATTGTAAAGAAATTAATGATTTGTCTATTGAAATCGAAAAAATGCTAAATTCACTAATAAATAAATTATCAGAAAACTAATCCCTTTTCCCTTTTTACTAATTACTTTTGAGAATGCTTACAAAATTCCAACATCATATCGAACAAAATTTTCCCCAACTGAAGGACAAGAAATTGCTCTTAGCAGTTAGTGGAGGCGTTGATAGTATAGTTTTGTTGGATTTGTTTTACAAGTTGAGGTTTGAGATTTGCGTAGTTCATTGTAATTTTCAATTGCGTGGAAAAGAAAGTGATGCAGATGAAATGTTGGTTAGAGAAACTTGTCAAGATAAATACATTCCTTATTTTATTGAGTCGTTTGATACGCTCGAATTTGCTAAAGAAAACAAACTTTCCATTCAATTAGCCGCTCGAAAGTTGCGTTATGATTGGTTTCAAGAATTACTTTCACTTGGTTTTGATTATGTTTTAACTGCGCATCATTTAGATGACAATGTGGAAACGTTTTTAATCAATTATACTAGAGGAACTGGTTTAGAAGGTTTAACAGGAATTCCAGCTAAAAATGGAAGTATTATTCGTCCGTTATTACCTTTTTCACGAGACGAAATTGAGAATTATGCCAAAGAAAATAAAATTCAATGGCGAGAAGATTCGAGTAATGCTTCAGACAAGTATTTTAGAAATAAATTACGTCACAATATTGTTCCCACTTTAAAAGAATTAAATACGGGATTTTTAGATTCGTTTCAAAATACCTTACATCATTTGCAACAAGCGGAATCTTTGGTGAACGATGCTTCTAAATTGGTGTTTGAAAAAGTAGTTAAAGAGAGGGGAAATCAATTAGAAATTCAACTGAAACAATTGCTTGAATTCCAAAATTATAAAGCCTATTTGTTCCAATGGCTTAAAAGTTATGGTTTTTCGGCTTGGAATGATATTTATGATTTGGTAAACGCACAATCTGGAAAACAAGTGTTTTCTGAAACGCATGTTTTATTGAAAGATCGAGAGAAATTAATCCTTTCCGAAAGAAAGTCAACCGATAAATCGGAAGTTTTCATTATTGAATCGATAGAAAGCAAAGTTAATATTCCCTTAAAACTTATCTTTTCAAGGTTTTCAGGGGGGAAAAATGTGAATGCAAATTGTATATTTGTAGACGAAGACAAAATCAAATTTCCGCTTATAATTAGAAAAAGGCAAGAAGGCGATTATTTTTATCCGGCAGGAATGAACGGAAAAAAGAAATTGAGTAAATATTTCAAAGATGAGAAATATTCGCTTTTAGATAAAGAAAATCAATGGTTATTGTGTTCGGAAGACCAAATTATATGGGTAATTGGTAAAAGAGCAGATCAACGATTTATAACAACCGAAAGAACACAACAAATTATAAAAATAGACATAACCTAATGAAAAAATTAGTTTTAGTATTCACCTTATTATTTTCCTTTCTAGGATATTCTCAAATTTTTAATCCAGTAAAATGGTCCTCTAAAGTTGAGCAAAAATCAGACAATGAGTTTGTTTTAGTAATGGATGTGGTTATAGAAGACGAATGGCATTTGTATTCGCAATTCACGCCAGATGGCGGTTCGCAACCAACCGTTTTTACGTTTAAAGAATCGAAGGGAAATTATCAATTGGTTGGAAAAACCAAGGAAAGTCCTTATAAAAAAGTGTTTAATGATGTTTTTGAAGTAGATGAATTTTATTTTGCTAAAAAGGCTACTTTCAAACAAACGATTAAGGTTACTAATCCCAAATTAAAAACGATTAAAGTATATGTAGAATACCAAGTTTGTAAAGAACAATGTATTCAAGGCGATAACACTTTCACGTTTACTTTGCCAGAAATTAAAACAGCTGCAGTGGAAACTGCAAGCGATATAGTTACAATAGACTCTTCTTCTTCCGTTGCTTTAGATTCTGCCTCAGTTGTGAGTTCTGAAGTAGAGAAAAATATAAAAGAAATTGCTCCAACTTCGGCTCCAAAAGAAGAGAAAAAGGGATTATGGGCTATTTTCTTCTTGGCTTTCTTTGGTGGATTTGCAGCTTTATTGACACCTTGTGTATTTCCAATGATACCAATGACGGTAAGTTTCTTTACTAAACAAAGTAAAACCAAAGCAGAAGGAAAGAAAAATGCCATTTTATACGGAGTTTCAATTATTCTTATTTATGTGATTTTAGGTTCTTTAGTGACTGGAATTTTTGGAGCGGATTCTTTAAATGCATTATCAACTAATGTTTGGTTCAATTTGATATTCTTTGGATTATTAGTGTTTTTTGCGGCTTCATTCTTAGGAGCATTCGAAATTGTTTTACCAAATTCATGGGCAAATAAAGTTGATCAACAAGCCGATAGAGGAGGTTTCGTAGGAATCTTATTTATGGCATTGGCTTTAGCAATTGTTTCGTTTTCTTGTACGGGTCCAATTGTAGGTACTTTACTGGTTGAAGCGGCTTCAAAAGGAGGTTTGGCACCAATTATTGGAATGTTAGGATTTTCATCAGCATTAGCTTTGCCTTTTATGTTATTTGCGATGTTCCCAGGTTGGATGAATTCGTTGCCAAAATCAGGTGGATGGTTAAATACCGTTAAAGTTTCATTAGGTTTCTTAGAATTAGCTTTAGCTTTTAAATTTTTATCTAATGCTGATTTAGTAGTTCAAGCGCATTTATTAGAAAGAGAAGTGTTCTTAGGTATTTGGATTGCTATTTTTGGAACTTGGGCCGTTTATCTTTTTGGAAAATTAACGTTACCCCACGATAGTCCGTTGACTCATTTATCAATTGGACGATTATTCATGGCAATTTTTGTTACGATTTTTACGATTTATTTAATTCCGGGATTATGGGGTGCGCCTTTGAAAATTATTTCAGGATTTCCACCTCCAATGACCTATAGCGAAAGTCCGAATGGATTTGGTGCTTCAGTAGGAAATACATCAGTATCAGGTGATTTACCAGAACATGCACATTCAGGTCCACATGGTATTATTGCTTTTCATGATTATGAAGATGGATTAGCTTATGCGAAGAAAGTTGGGAAACCAATTTTATTAGATTTCACGGGTCACGCTTGTGTGAATTGTAGAAAAATGGAAGATTTTGTTTGGTCGAAACCAGATATCTTATCCATATTAAAAGATAAAGTAGTTTTAGTTTCACTTTATGTGGACGATAAACGCGAATTACCGAAAGAAGAACAATACGTTTCTAAAGAAACAGGTAAAGAAATTGTAACTATTGGAAACAAATGGAGTGATTATCAAATTACCAGATATAAAAATAATGCCCAACCTTATTATATTATTTTAGATAGTGATGGAAACGATATCACGCAGCAAATTGGTTACACGCCAGACGCAGCTGTTTATAAAAAATGGTTAGAAGAAGGCATATCAAAATTCAAAAAATAAATTAAATCCCGAGCAATCGGGATTTTTTATTTCGAAAACTTTTTTATATTTGCATATATATAAGCCATTAAATAGTATAAGCCATGTTAGTAAAAGTATTCGGAAGCGCCGTTTTTGGCGTTGAAGCAACTACCATTACGGTAGAAGTAAACATCGATAAAGGAATAGGATATCACTTAGTAGGTTTGCCTGATTCCGCCATAAAAGAGAGTAGTTATCGTATAGCTGCTGCACTAAAAAACAACGGGTACCAACTTCCCGGAAAAAAAATCACCATCAACATGGCTCCGGCCGATTTACGTAAAGAAGGTTCAGCCTATGATCTTACTTTAGCGGTTGGTATTTTAGCCGCTTCTTCCCAAATTAAATCAGAAGATATTCACAATTATGTCATTATGGGCGAGTTATCGCTCGATGGTGGTTTGCAACCTATAAAAGGTGCTTTGTCAATTGCAATTAAAGCCAAAGAAGAAGGATTTAAAGGATTGATTTTACCCTTTCAAAATGTAAAAGAAGCCGCAATTGTTGACGGACTTGATGTGTATGGAGTTGAAAATGTATTGCAAGTCATTAATTTCTTTGAAGGAAAATCAGATTTGATTCCCACTACAATTGACACCAAAGAAGAATTCAATAAAACATTAGATTTTCCAGAACATGATTTTAGTGATGTGAAGGGCCAAGAAGGAATTAAACGCTGTATGGAAATTGCGGCAGCTGGCGGACATAATATCATTTTAATTGGTCCTCCAGGTTCAGGAAAAACAATGTTAGCTAAACGTTTGCCAAGTATTTTACCACCAATGACTATGCGAGAAGCCTTGGAAACCACCAAAATTCATTCCGTAGCCGGAAAAACCAAAGATGTAGGTTTAATGGCTCAACGCCCTTTTAGAAGTCCGCACCATACAGCGAGCTCGGTTTCTTTAGTAGGTGGAGGTAGTTATCCACAACCTGGAGAAATTTCATTAGCACATAATGGTGTTTTATTTTTAGACGAATTACCCGAATTTAAACGAGAAGTTTTAGAAGTCATGCGTCAGCCATTAGAAGATAGGGAAGTAACGATTTCTAGAGCAAAATTTACAATTACGTATCCATCTTCTTTTATGTTGGTGGCGAGTATGAATCCAAGTCCAGGAGGTTATTTTAATGATCCGAATGCGCCTGTGAGTTCGTCTCCTATGGAAATGCAACGGTATTTGAGTAAAATTTCGGGACCTTTATTGGATAGAATTGATATACATATAGAAGTTACTCCTGTTCCGTTTGAAAAATTAACCGAAACCCGAAAAGCTGAAAGCAGTGTGGCAATAAGGGAACGAGTTACCAAAGCTAGAGAAATACAATCACAGCGTTTTCAAAACTTTGAATACATTCATTACAATGCGCAAATGAGTAGTAAATTAATTCGGGAGTTTTGTGCATTGGATGAGGTTTCACTTCAATTATTAAAAACCGCAATGGAACGTTTGAATTTGTCCGCTAGGGCCTATGATAGAATTCTAAAAGTTTCAAGAACAATTGCCGATTTGGAAAATTCGGAAAGTATTCAATCGCATCATATTGCAGAAGCTATTCAATATCGAAGTTTGGATAGGGAAGGGTGGTTAGGGTAAATTTTAACCGTGTTTTTTCCAATATTTTGCACCATAGCTACAAAAAATTTCATTACCAGATTTGATTTTTTTTTTAGCTATAAGGCAAACATTATCTTCATCATCTAAAGTTATTTTGGAATTGTTTTTGAATTCTAATTTTGAAAAAGCTTCAGCATCATTCGCGTATTTTGCGAAACATTCAGAATGCATAGCATCTAAAATGCTACCATTTAACATGTTCATAAAATATTTGTCGTTTCCTAATTTTACTCTTTTTTCAGCTTCAATTTCCGTTAGAATTTCACCTTTAAAAAAGGAAATTATTTCATCTTTGTATATATCAATAGCAGTAAACAAACCTTTTCCAGCATTTGTTATTTGAGAATCTTGAATGTACAAATAATCACACTCAAGTGCTTCAATTGAATTCGGTAATTTTTTCAGATGGAAATTGTTAGAGTTAAATATTTAAATGAATTACTTAAAATTAGCATTCGATTTTTTTGTATAAAATGGTCTAATAGGTGAAATTAGAAATCAAATTCCACACTTTGTAAACAGATTTTACAAATGTTTAAAATCCAAAACGAACTCCTAAATATAAATCGGCTTGTTTACCATCACTCGCTAGTGCCGAAAATACACTATTAGATCCAATAAAGAAACCAGCTAATCTAAATCCTATACCACTTGTAAATCCTGAAATTTCATTAGCAGCAAGAGGTGCGTAGGCTTCAAACCAACCTGATGAAAATCTAGGAATTAAGGAATATGAGTTTTGAGTTGTTGTTAAATCACTTTTAGTATCATCTGAAATTTTTTGATTAATTGTTCCCGTAACAAACCATTTTTTATGAAGACGTAAATCAGCGTAGGCATTAATTACGGTTGGTAACTTAATTTTTAAATCAGCACTACTAGAAGTTGTTTGTAAAATACCAGCATTAGCAGGGTCATTTAATATGGCTTCAATTTCTTCCATACTTTGTACGTTTTCAAACTGATTTATGTCTAAACTTTCAATTCCATCTATATTCAAGGAATAATTTTTATTTAAATTATTGTCAGATTTGAATGTCATTGCTCCAAAGTTTTTTATAGAAAGTCCAGTGTTTAATTTATAACTGTTAGCGTCATTTTCATCTTTTAATCTATAGTTAAATCCTAAGTCAAAGGCATATCCATTGATTCCTTGTGAGAAAAATTCATTATAATTACTTTTGTCAGAGAAGTCGTTTGCTAATACTCCAGCATAAGATATATTAATGTTTGCACTAGCATTTATTAATGAAATATCTCCAAAATTATTTACTAAAGTTCCGTTTAAATTGGAAGCAGAAAAGTTAGCATACGCACCAGGGAATAATAATCTAATATTAGTACCAACATTAATTTTATGCTTAGGAGAATCCATAATATTTCTAGCAACATTAAAACTTAATTCACCCCAAGTAGTAGCATTTAAACGTTGATTTTCGTTCGAAGATAAGCTAGTTTGAGTAAATAAATTACTTAGTTCACCATTGCTAATTGCTTCTCCTAATTTAGCATCAACATTTACTACATTTGCTTTTAAATAAGCAGCAGAATTTAAACCAAAACCCCATTTACCTTTTTTGAAGGCAAAGGAAGGACCAAAAAATTGTGTATCTAAACGTAAATTTACGGGGTCGTCACCTTCAAATAATTTATCTTCAATATTATCACCACTAGTTAAATCGCTTACTGATAATTTATTATTAGCCATTGCCACAGAGAAGTTAAAAATATTCACTTCATATTTTGTAGTCATATTTGCTAATTCCGCAGGGTTATTTGCAGCATTTAATAATCCACCTCTTTTAGAAGTAGAAATCCCACTAAAATGTTCTTGAGAAAAAACCGACATTGAAGCAATTAACGAAAATGATAGAATAATTTTTTTCATGGTATGTAAATTTAAAGTGAGTTCCAAATATTGTCGTTTGGGGTTGATGCATTAAATATAATAATTTCTTTTGAAACGGGATGTGTTAAAACTAATTTTTTAGCATGTAGGTGAATTCCTCCATCGGGATTACTTCTGTCAAATCCATATTTTAAATCGCCTTTTATTGGGCAACCTATGGCTTGTAATTGCGCTCTAATTTGATGGTGTCTTCCTGTATGTAAATCAATTTCTAATACAAAATAATGATCCAGTTTTTTGATAATTTTATAACTTAAACTGGCTTTTTTACTTTCGGGAACTTCTTTTAAATGTGCTTTTGAAGTATTGTTTTTAGTATTGCGTTTTAAAAAATGTACTAAGGTATCATTTTCTTTAGTGGGCAATTTTTTAACAACTGCCCAATATGTTTTTTGGGTTTCTCTATTTTTAAAAGTTTCATTTAAACGTGTAAGAGCTTTTGAAGTTTTAGCAAAAACAACAATTCCAGTAGTAGGTCTGTCTAAACGATGTACAACACCTAGAAAAACATCTCCGGGTTTGTTGAATTTTTCTTTGATGTATTCTTTAACAACTTCTGAAAGTGGTTTGTCACCCGTTTTATCACCTTGAACAATATCACCAACACGTTTATTGACAACTATGATGTGGTTGTCTTCGTGAATAATTTGTAGGTTGTTTTTAGTGGAAATTTCTTTCGTAGACACAATTAATATTGTTCGTTTGAATTGGGAAAATCTTCTGATTTTACATCGGTTACATATTGACCAATTGCTTTTGTCATTTGATCATATAAATCTAAATATCTACGTAGAAATCTAGGACTAAATTCATTGTTCATACCTAGCATGTCATGGATAACTAATACTTGTCCGTCAACTCCGCTGCCTGCACCAATACCGATTACAGGAATTGAAATGCTTTTCGCTACTTGTTCTGCTAATGCAGCTGGAATTTTTTCTAACACTAAAGCAAAACAACCTAGTTTTTCTAGCAATTTGGCATCTTCTAATAATTTTTCAGCTTCTGCATCTTCTTTGGCTCTAACGGTGTAAGTGCCAAATTTGTATATAGACTGTGGTGTTAAGCCTAAATGCCCCATAACTGGAATTCCAGCATTTAGAATTTTTTTGATAGAATCTTTAATTTCACTGCCTCCTTCTAATTTAACAGCATGTCCACCACTTTCTTTCATAATTCGGATAGCAGAACGTAAAGCTTCTTTAGAATCCGATTGGTAACTACCAAAAGGTAAATCAACCACAACCAAAGCTCTCTCACAAGCTCTTACAACACTTGATGCGTGATATATCATTTGATCGAGTGTAATAGGTAGCGTAGTTTCATGTCCAGCCATTACATTACTTGCAGAATCACCAACTAAAATTACGTCAACTCCAGCCGAATCTACAATTTTAGCCATTGTGTAGTCATACGCTGTAAGCATGGAGATTTTTTCTCCATTTTCTTTCATTTCAATTAAAGTTCTTGTTGTAATTCTTTTGTAATCTTTTTTTGCTACAGACATTTTTGTTGATTTTAAAATACAAAGGTAATAAATGTTATCAGGTTTTTAGATTTTGAAAATATATTTATCTAATATTAATTTTATATTAAATTAATGTTTTAATTTAGTGCCGTTTTAAATTTATGCTAAAATGATATCTATATTACTTGCTGTTGCACTTCTGGGTTATTTGTCTGTTATTCTTGAATCTCCTATAAAAATAAATAAAACGATTACTGCTTTACTTACTGGAACAATATGTTGGGTGGTTATTGCCTTATTTAGTCACGATGACCAACATTTGGTTACTGAAAAATTAATGGAATATTTTGGTGAAATATCAGGCTTGTTAATTTTCTTAATGGGTGCTATGACAATTGTTGAATTAATTGACATTCACAAAGGTTTTACAGTTATTACAAGTAGAATTAGAACGACATCAGTATTAAAATTACTTTGGATAGTTGCATTTATCACATTTTTTCTATCAGCCTTATTAGATAATTTAGCTACTGCTATCATTATGGTAACCCTGTTAAGAAAGTTAATGCCAAAAGGAGAGATTAGAATGATATTAACCGGAATTGTAGTAATTGCAGCAAATGCTGGAGGAGCTTTTAGTCCAATTGGAGATGTTACCACAACATTATTATGGATTGGAGGACAAGTAAGTTCTTTTGGAATTGTAAAAGCTTTGATTTTACCATCTATTATGGTATTGTTAGTTCCTGTAATTATTGCAAGTTTTAGAATGAGAGGTTTTGCTGTTCTTCGTGCTCAAGTTTCGATGGCTCAAGTTCGTCAGGAAGAAAAGATGAGAGGAAGTATGAGTGTTTTTATTGCGGGTGTGGTTGGATTAATTATGGTTCCTGTAATTAAAACTTTAACTGGTTTACCTCCCTTTATAGGTGTTTTAATTTCGTTATCGATGGTTTCTTTGGTTTCGATTATGTATCATAGAAAAAAAACGCAAGAAGAAAAGGATAGTTTTTCAGTTGCGCATGCTTTAACAAAAGTAGATGTTAGTTCTATTTTATATTTCATGGGGATTTTATTAATGGTTTTTGCATTACAAGAAGTAGGAGTATTAAAAGAAATGGCTACTATTTTAATTGCAAATTTGCCTAACACAGATGCTATGGTTATTGCAATTGGTGTTTTATCTTCAATTGTAGATAATGGAAGTTTAGTAGCTGCTACACAAGGTATGTTCTCTTTAGCAGATTACCCAATGGATCATTCTTTATGGGAGTTTATCGCTCTTTGCGCTGGAACGGGTGGTAGTATGTTGGTTATAGGTTCTGCAGCAGGTATTGCAGTTATGGAAAAAGAAAAAATTACCTTTATGTGGTATTTAAAAAAGATAACTCCATTAGCTGTAGCAGGTTATATTGCTGGAATTGTAACTTATTTGATACAAGTGCTACTTATGCATTAAATACATCGTTATGAGAAATATAGTTTTTTTTGTTCTATTTGGTTTGTCTAGTTCGTTAGTTGCTCAAGAATCTAGTCCAAAAAAAACGATTGATGATTTTTTTATTGCTTTTCATGCAAAAGATACTTTAGCTTTAAAACAAATCTGTCATTCAGATATTGTTTTAAGAACTATTGCTAATACTAAAGAAGGAAATAAATTAGAACTTGAAAGCTTTGATGATTTTTTAAAAGCAATTGCTACCATTCCTTCAAATCTAAAAGTTGTTGAAAAAATAATCGATTACAAAGTAGAAATCGACGGTAACTTAGCACATATTTGGACATCTTATGAGTTTTATGTAAACGATAAACTTAGTCATATTGGTGCTAATGCTTTTACGTTATATAACGATAATGGAAAATGGCAAATTATTCATTTGATTGATACTAGAAGGAAGAAATAATTTTTTAAAAATGAAGTTTTTTGTAGTTCTACTATTATTTCCAATTTTTTTATTTTCCCAAGAAAAAGATTCGTTAACAATTAAAGTTTCAGGTTTTTTGGAAACATATTATGCGTATGATTTTAGTAATCCAACAAACGATGTTAAACTTCCATTTATGTACAATTACAACCGTCATAATGAGTTTAATGTGAATAATGGATTAATTCGAGCTCAATTACAATACGGAAATGCTTACGCGTCAATTGCGGTTCATGCTGGAACTTATGTGGATGATAACTATGTTTCAGAAGACATCAAATTATTGAGCGAAGCTTATGTAGGACTGTTTTTGAATGATAACAAAAAAGCATCCATTGAAGTTGGGATTTTGCCAAGTTACATAGGTTTTGAATCGGCAACAACAGCTACTAATTTGACTTTAACGCGTTCTATTTTGGCTGAAAATTCGCCCTATTTTATGACTGGAATAAAGTACAATTATAAACCAACTGATAAATGGAGTTTTTCGGGATTGGTAACCAATGGGTGGCAACGCATTAACAAACCACAAAAAGACGTTGCACCAGCTTTAGGAACTCAAATTGTCTATAATCCTTCGGAAAAAACCACATTGAATTGGAGTACTTTTATTGGAAAAGAATTTTATGGAACCGAATTAGCAATGCGTTATTTCAGTAATTTGTATTGGGACAATACTTGGAATGCAAAGTGGCGTACCATTTTAGGATTCGATTTTGGCATTCAAGATAGTTCTTCTTTAAATGACAAACATTTGTATTGGATGAGTCCCGTTTTAATTACACAATATTCGATAAATCCCAAATGGCAAACAGCTGTTCGAGTAGAATATTATCAAGATGAGGATAATGTTATTGTTGCTACATCGGATGCTTTTAGAACTTCTGGAGCTTCTATAAATTTTGATTATTTGCCCAATTCTAAAGTGAAATTAAGAACCGAAGCGCGATATTTCGATTCAAAAGAAGCTATTTTCTTTGATAATAAATCGAATAATCTTTTTATTACAACGAGTTTAAGTTTTGAGTTTTAAGTATTTCCAATCAATTAAAAAAGCAACTAAACTTCCGATAACATAGCAAAACAAATCTAACCAAAGGAATCCTTGTCCCAAAATATAATGTCCTAAAGTGGTTTTACGAATGGCAATTAACCAATCAATTTGTACTAATTGTAAGATTTCGATACCAAAACAAAAAAGTAAACTCAGTAGGAGTGAAGTTGATTTTTTCGATTTTATAATTAAAAATCGAAATCCGAAATAAATCAAAACAGCATACAGCATATCTCCTATAAATAAAGG
>Ga0255098_1000300_pt1 | contig 14908 bp, 23 predicted proteins | sample Colum_Atlam_RepC_2_FD_188440 | JGI IMG/M metagenome (GOLD analysis project Ga0255098, IMG submission 188440) | Freshwater microbial communities from Columbia River, Oregon, United States - Colum_Atlam_RepC_8d | ecosystem: Environmental > Aquatic > Freshwater > River | place: USA: Oregon... | reverse complement strand
CTCCTCTACTGGGGTTACTTCTTTATTTAACACTACTTCTTCGGTCTCTTGGTGGATACTTGCAGCGACTTTGGTGATGTTTGCGGCATCGCCAAATGCGCCGATCGGTACTAGGGATAATTCCATCCAGTCGGCGGCCTCAATAATCATTGTGCCTTCCTCGTCATACGAGAACTTGGTTGGGTTTACGCCGACAGATACTTGGTCAATTGTGCCGTCTTGAGCCATAACCAAAGCGTCGTTACCGAGGCTGGTTGCGCTGATTTTGGCCGTGAACAACATTGCTTCCTCTGTTGACACACGTTCTTGGACGACGCCGACCGGCATGGATGCGTCGTGGTACATGAACAGGCGCGGTGCTTTGCCTTCGACTGGCAATGAGCCTGGACGAAAGATTACAGCTGTGCCGTCCGAAACGGTTGCTGGCACATTGTAGGGAACGGCGGTTCCGCTGATTGTGCGTCGTGGTGCGTCGCCTTTGGCGGCGTCAAGTGTGAACTCTCCTGCGATTAATTTGATCATCGGTTTGCTATCTCCTCTTGAGTGTTTTCTCTAACAATTATTTCTTCATCGTCCATGCGATCGGCCATGAAGTTTTCTTCTAGGTATTCATCGGCATCAAACTCGACGTATGTTCCGCGCGGTAGGACGTTGTCCATTGACAGCGCGCCAGCAATTGCGTCGGCATACAATTTCACGCCAAACAAGTAAAGATCGGCGCGAGCCTGTTGGGATGACTGGTATGAGTAAGCGCCAGTAGCAACTCCCACCAAATACGGTGGCACGTTTGCAAGACGTGACATTTCAAGCGCCTGATATTGCGACGCCTCAATCAAAAGCATCTTGTCAGGTGTGCTGTTTGTTTCCGTGTATGTCAAATACTCGTTAAGCGCTGCAGTCTGGTTGGTTGCTCGAGCGGCATTAAACGCGCTTGCAAGATCAGCAAGTTCTTGCGCGCTAAGTGGTTCGCCACCAGTTTGTTTGAGTACGCCGGCAGGAATGCTTGACGATGCGTTGCGGTTGCGCGCTGCTTCAAGTTTAAGCGCGGTTTCAATTGCGCCTGGTGCCGAATAAATTAAACCTTGCGCTGGAGACAAGAATTGCACAAGGTTTGCTGGGTCTAATTCTCCGCCTTGAAAATAAACCTGTGTTGATGGTGCAAACCAAACAGGGCCAGCCATGTCAGTCGTGGTAATTGAGCCGGCAGGCAGTCGAGTGAACGTGGCAGGGTAGCCGTCGGCGGTGCGCGATGTGATGTACCAAAACGCTCTGCCAAACATCATGAGGTCATCAAGTGTCCAGCTCATGAGAAATTGCGCGGACACGCTTGGGTCTGGTCGGCGCATCCATGAACGTGGCGCAATGTAAATGCGTTCCATTTCTTCGCCGTTCCAAAACTCGTTGTATGAGCGCAATGGCATTGAGCCAATAACCGATGCCATAAGGTCGCGCGCACGGTTAATCGTTGGCACGCTAATTGCTGCGTTGCGTGCTTCGCCTTCGCGGTAGGTGTAGTACTGGCCGATCATGTTTACGCCAACATTGGACGATGAGTAACCAGGTGCGAAGCCACCAGCTGCAGCCGCCTTTGATGGGGCAGGGCTTATTGCTGCTTTCTTGGTTTTGTTAAAGATCGCCATGTTCCTACTTTGTCATATAAGTGGCAACCGCGCATGACTTATCCGATTCCGACAAAAGGCAAGGTGCGCGGTCGCCGCGTTTATCTTAGTTATTTACCGCGACAAGCATGGGTTTACCCGAGTTAACTGGACGGGCACACATGCCAATACCCCAGACCATTGTGCGCGCTAACTCAATCGGGCCAGGCGATCGTTTGCTGGATAGCACGATCGTGTTGTCGGTGCGAACAGCAACTGCGCGTTGGACATGTTCGGCAAGCAGTTTTTCGCCTGTGTGCAGTAGCCGTGCCTCTGCAATCATGTTTTTGGCAAGCGGTGTAAACCGTCCTAGTTCGGCATAACCAACAACGACTCGGCGGCGCTCAATGTTCGGTGGGCATGTGGCGTCTACGGTCGGCGACAGGGCGAACCTGATCGTGGGGTCTTTGGCAAGTTCCTGCACGTTTTCCCACAGCTCTGTGATGGACTCGGCAATAAATGCCACGGTGACAAGCACCCGACCGTCCGACAGGTTGACGCATCTGGTTGCGCTGTATCGGGAGTCGTCCAGCGAAGACTCGATCGCCACTACGCCACCGCTAGGGATGTCCCCCGTGTATTCAAGTGACGGCCAGCGCCCTGGCTCAATCCATCCGCGCACGACCGACACCCAAAGGTTGAGTGATGCGCGCAAGAACGACGCGCGATCAGGGTTTGTGGATTCTTGCCTAATTGTGTCCATGTCCAACGTGTAACCGAGCGCAGGATTACCCCATGCCCATGACGCTGGATGCAGCGGGTCAAGGCTGGGGTCAGGTGACCATTCCGCCATGTACATCGTGGACGGTTCGCCTTTGTCAATTGCTCGAATGCCCGCCTCTCGCCACCTTTGGAAAAGTACAGATTCCTCGGTGCCAGCTGTGCTGAAGAAACACGCCAAAGGATTTTTGCGTGCGCGCTGTGCCGGCAACAGACCGCCCTCAACCGAGTCAGGGTTGACGTCAAACAATTCGTCCACGATTACCAAGTCAATGCTCATACCGTGACCTTGGTTTGGCTTCAATGCTTTGACCCACCACTTGCTGCCGTCTGGCATGGTCGCCTGATAACGGCCGTACGACTTAACAATTTTGGCGTTGTAATACTCTTCCAAGATTCCGCTGAGATCGTCAAACAATAAACAGGCGAGGTCTAAACGGTGCGCTCCAGATACCACGGTTTGTTTTTGCCCACGTATCTTTGGCATCTCCACAAGCCAAAACAAAATAAGCGCCTGAATAATTGTAGTCTTACCGTTCTGACGCGCAACCGAAACAAGACTCGAGCGATGCACAAACTTGTTATCGGCGTTAACCGCAAGCATCCCCTCAAGAGCATGCATTTGCCACGGCATTAAAGTGACCCCAAGTACCTGTTTTGCCATGTCCCCCACAAGCCCAGCTAGTGAACCGGCATGATCAGGCACCATCGTTTCCAAGCGCGGTCGGTCATGACCAGTTGGCGCCAGTTCAGGCTGATCTTGGCTGGTGGCGACAAAATGATGGATGGGGCTCTCAACTGCCCCCGAGCCCCAGTTGAGAGCTGTATAAAAAATCGTTTATTGCTTTTTCGCGGTTTTGTTTTGCGTTGGCTAGTTTTTTGTTTCGGTATGTTGCTCCGCGTGCTGAGTTGCATGGCTTGCATGCTGCGACGTATCCGTCTTCTATGGTTCCGCCTTTGTCACTTTCAACTAAGTGATCTAACTCTGTTGCTGTGTTGCGTTTGCACCAATGACACAACGGTTGGTCGCGCAGTAGTTCAGCGCGTGCCTGTTTGTAGATCGTTGTGTCGTGCTCTGTCAGTTTGCGTGTCATGCTCGCGCGCTTCGCTTGCGCTGACGCGGCGCTTGCGCGCCTTGTCCTCGGTAGTTGTGAGTGTTGTTTGTTGTCGGGTTCATGTCGGTGCTTTCTTTTGTTTGTTAACTGTATGTCATTTGCAGGTCAATAGATGTGTGAATGCTCCACCCTCTGGATTGCCCATCCCAGATCCCTATTGCATTACATCAGTCTGTTTACTGATCGCCCAGTCGCATTGCCCAAATCATTTCGTCTTGCATGATTCGAGGCGCGACCGTCTACCCAGGTTCCCCTGTTTACCGCCCACCTCATGCGACCGAGGCACACGCGTGCTACTAGCCAATTGTTTACTGTCTGGGATTGCTCAGAGTGTAGAGAATGTACTCCATGTCACTTGGCTTCCACACAGCTGCATGACAGCCCGCCAACTCACATGCGTTTAACCAAATCTTTTGTCCAGGCGTTAACTTGCCCTTTTCTGCCTTTAGTTCAATGACTAATGGCCGACCGCCTTGGAATGGGTGCACCATAAATAGATCAGGGAAGCCCACATCGCCTTGCACGTTCGTCATCCAGCGTCCTCGAGTGTTCTGTGCCGGCAGATCGTGATGCACTAACCAGCCGTAACGCTTAGCAATGCTAATTACCATGTCTTTGAAGTCGGCTTCGCTGATCTTGGCGTCAATCTTCATCAGCGGGCACAATCCGTTTGTTGTCTGCTAACCATTCCCATGCTGCAGCAAGTTTCTGCCATGTTTCGCGGCTTGCTTCTAAATCCTTGTATCGCTTTTCTAGCAATGCTTTTTCAGCGCGCAATGTGTCAATTACACCGCGCAAATACTCAACTATTTCAATCGGGGTTGCCCCAGTTTGTTTTTCATCAAACGCGCTCATCAGTTTTCCTTTCTAAGAACACGCCTAATGCGTATGCACTTAAGAACCCTGATAGCCATGCGCCAACTAATGCGATCATTTCAGGCGCTCAATGATTTTGGATGCTTCATGGGATTTAAGCAGCTCTAACACGGCGCTGTCATCGTCTAGTTCACGATGGATAAACTCCAATAAGCGTAGATCATCCATGTTGGCGTCTTTAGCAAGTTTCTTGATGTAACCAATTTGTTTAGGTGTAGCAAACGCGCCAGAGGGTGTGTGCGTTTGTGGTTGCGGTGGTGTGGTGAGGCGTTCAACCTTTTGCATCTCATTGCGTGACGGCCTAGGGCCACTAGCAGGCGCTTGAAGCGGGCAGTTGGCGATCGCGCGACCAATCGCGCTAGTCTCGCAATTTTCTACAAATGAGGTGGCGTTAACACCGCGGTCACTTTTAATTTCTTCCGCGTAGCCTGTTGCGACTGGCACCTTGTCGTCTTTGTCTGCATACAGTTCGCAGTAGAACACGCACGCATCGCCTGTGTAGTTCATCATCATCGTGTACACGCGCCCGTTCGGATATGCAGCCCACCAGCGAACAAGACGTTGCTCGACTGTCTCGTAGTTGCTTAGATCAAAGCCCATTATTCATTGTCCTGTATCTGCTGGATAAGTATTTCTGTAACCATTTCCCAGCCCAAATCGGTTAATTCGTACCCTTCCAGTTCTTCCATGACTATGCGCTTGAATTCTTCTTCGGTCATCAGATGCCTGCCCAGACGCTTAGACGTTGTGCATGGTCATGCGCGCCACCGCGCTGGGCGTATGCCAGTTCGCCAGTATTGCGAATAATGCCACGGCGTGACGCTGCGTTTAGTCTGCCGGCAAGACCTTTTGTTACGGGGAACTGGTCACCTAGGTGTTGCCATACATCGTCAGCTGTGAAGAAGCCTTTGGCGCGTGCAACGTGTTGAATGGCGGCATCGACTTTGTTTTGTTCTTCGCGTGTCCAACGCGCATCAGCAGACGACTGTGACGCCAACATCCCTTGAACAAATGGCGCAAGTTTTCTTGCCGGCACACGGCCGTCACACACGAAATGTGTTTTGCCTTGAATGTCTGGGTAGGCGATTGTTTCTTTGCAGATCGTGCAGGTTTTCATTGTCGGAATGTCCTTGTCGGTTAGGAATGTGCTTGTAATGCTTTGATTGCTAAGTCGAGTGTAGTCACATCGTAGAGGGGCATTGGGTCTTCTAGTGATAGCGAGTTTTTCATTACTCGCAAACGCTGGATGATGCTTGCGTGAGGGTTTTTGCTAACGTTCATAATTTCGTCAATGAGACCGAACATTGCCATTGTGTGGTTAACCATTTCTGTGCGCTCCAATACTAGTTTGCGGGTTTCTTCAGTTAGTTCGCCTTGATTCCATGCGCTACCTTCGCTCATCGTGTTGCACTCCATGGCCCCCAGCCGTAACCGTGACGGTCTACGCCGTAATTGTAAATTGCTAACGCTGCCAGCAAATTAACATCAGCCTGTAACAAGTTTTCTTTGCTTGTGATAAGGCCGCGCTCAATAAGCCATGGTGTCCAGAATCCGTTTATCTGCATTAGACCGCGCGACCCGCCGTTTGGGTCTTTGCTGTTGTAGGCGTTAGGTATGCAACGTGACTCCCTGAACATGACGGATTCAAGCACGGTGCGCTCATTTTGTGGCCAGCCAAGGTTGACCGCAAGCGCGCTGAACTGCTTACAAGCCGAGCTGTACGGGTCAATAAAGATCGTGGACGATGTGCTGGACGTGGTGGTGTTTGGCTCTATCAAATACGGGGCTAGGGCGATGGTGTCAGGTTGGCTACCAGACGCGCTAGGAGCCCCCACAGCGACCGTAAACCCAAAGACCGTACAAAGCACTAGCCCTATGATTTTTTCTGCAAAATAGTTCATCTTTTCTCCAAAGGTATGGGCACACCCCACGATGAAGCGGCCGTCCGAAATGCGATTTGTCCCATGAGGAACCTGCCCGACTCTGGGCTAGAAAATATCTGCACCAAGATTTCTTGGCCGTTGTCCATCACTCCCGTATAGACGCTGTAATCAACTATCTGCGGTTCAGTCATGGCCTGTCCTTTTGTCGGTACTCCGACCCTAGAACATAGATCAAGGCTTAGGTGGGATTTCCCCGAACACCTTTAAAAATGCGGCTTTAACGAAGATCACCGAGTCGGCGGCCTGTGGTGTGATCTCAATGTGGTACCAGTCGCCCCCTGGTGCCCCGCCGATAGTTGGCTTGCTGTATTTTTTCCATGTTTGCCGATCACAACGCCATGCGCGCCCATACGGTGTAGGAAAATAGTCAAGGATGCACTCCACGCCAAGCGTGTTTGCGTTGGCAACTACAACGTCAATAAACGAGACCGCATTTAAACGACCTGCTTTTGTGTGTTTTTCTGTTTTGCGGTAAGACAGGTCAACAGCTCTGCCTGTAGCATGTACTGACAACGAACCAGTTTTGCCGCGCATGTCTCGAATACCCCACGACCCGTTATTCCAGACAGCGTTATTTGATGCGGCGATTGCTTGCTTTATCCATTCGTTCATGCCGGCACGTGGGCCTGCTGATGGGCCGTCAGTATTGCCTGTGTAGGGCCGTGCGTTGGGGTTAGCTTTGGCTGTCGCCACGACCAAATCCTGCGTCTTTTGGGTTTACCCAGCGAAGCAATGGTGGGATGATCGCAGCGATTGTGCCTTTGCCGTAGTCCCTAGGGTCTGTGGTGCCTGTCGAATAGACCGCAATGAGCGCGCCAACAACTGATCGCAGGTAACTAGCAAACATGGCTTTGTCTTTAGCGGTGATTTTCAACATGACTGTCAATCTTTTCTTCTATGCGTCCAAGGATTCGATGCACTTGCCCGTGGTCTTTTTTGTTGTCGCGGCCGATCTTGCTGATGAGTGCCACCACCACAGCGAAACCACCACCGACCAAAGAAACCACAACCTCAACTTCCATGTCATGCAGGTGGTGTCGGGAAAACGATTTTCTTTGGGTCTTTGCTTTTCTTTGGCAAGTCGCGCAATGCCTGACGATATTCCAACCAAGGTTGAATGTCCCATGGCGCGTCGGCAATAATACGGAAATCTGATTTTTTTAACAATGAATCGCGGTGTAGGCGTAGTCGTTCCCATTGCCACTCAACTGGGATTTCGGCGTTTGATTGTTCGTCTATTTGTTGATTAACAATGTTTTCGTATTCAATGCCTGCTAATACTTCTTCGTTGTTTGTCATAGTTATGCCGCCTGGTAGGTAATGTTCCATGAAATTATGTCACCCGTAGCAAAAGTGAATGGCAACGTTGTAGACGTGTTCCAACTTTCTAAACGTGTTGCCAATGGTGCCGTTTCGGGGTCTTGCCAATAAAAGTACATTTCGGTTTGACTTTGTATTCTGCACAAGCCCGTTACTTGTACGCCAGCACTCAAATCAAAAAATGTGCATGTGCCATAAATTTGAGCGCTGGCCAAAGAAACTGCTGGAACCGCGGTGGGCAAAGTGGTGATGAATGTTGACGATGCAGGAACTGAACTGGTTGAACCAAAAGTCCAATAGCCTTGTGCATTGACTAATTTGCCAGGCGCGCTATAAACGGCCCGTGTGACCACACCGTTGCCGGGTGTCCACCCCGAGATCGTCGGCGTGTAAGCGGTGTACGTTGTTTGGACAGCTGCAAAACTGTCATTTAATTGGGTCGCTGTGAGGACGTTTCCAGCAACGAACGTGGTGAGTGCCATAGTGCTCCTTATCCTAAAACATTCAGGGCATCAAGTGTGCCATATGTTGCGTTATTAAGTATCAACTCAAAGACTATGACGGTTGGCGCCGTGGAATATAGGACTCGGTGGCCTGTAGAAAAGTCCAAATAATGCTCGATGCCTTCAACGGACAACTCTTGCGCCAGTTGGGTTGTGCCGGCACCGCTTGGGAATGTTTTTTCTACTGTGATGGTGTCGCCTATTTCTAGGGTTGCAAGGTTGTCTTTTTGTGGTGTGGTCAGCATAAGAAACTTGGTTTCTACGCTGGTGTATCTGGCTTCCGGTTCAGGGTTGAGTAGGTAGGCGGCTGCGTCGTCAATGGATGTTTGCTCATGTAGCAAACTGTTGGTGATGCTGTTTGTTTGTATGAAGTATTGGGCAATAGACCCTGCGTCTGATGCGGTTGCTGTGTTGCCGTTTAATCCTGTGACGACCACGCGGTTGACTACAGCGTCAGCTTCAAACGAGATGCCCACGCCGTTGTATTTGTAATTAGTTCCGTCATCATGGAAGTCGGCCACGGAGCCTGTAAGCGTGTTCCCAATTCGGTCTTGGAATGTGAGCACCCCGTCACGGGACATAAACAAGCGACCAAACTCGGCGGTGTCGTTAATTTGGGCAATGTATTGCAATACGTTTGTGCCGGCGCTGACGGTGTATGCGGCGTCATGGCCAAGGTTGACTGTGCCTGTTGAGATGTTGCGCGCTAGGGCTGGGAAGTCAACTTCTGGCAGATCAAGCACGGTTTCAATGCGTTCACCAGATGTTTCGGCGGATGGGTTGAACTCATCTAGACAGGTTTGTGCAAGTAAGTAGAACTGGTCAGCGCAATAGACCGTCACGGTGTCAAGTCCGCCGAGCGCAAAGTTGTAGTCATAGTTAACGACATAACCCGAGTACAACAATTCGGGGACATCTGTAGAGCTGTATCGAATTAGTTTGACTTCGCGCATTGGTGCAAGGCCAGGCTTTGATTCGGCGGTGTCGTAGTACGGGCTGTTTTCGTCAAACGGATTGAACACGCCGTCAACGTCTTGGATGGTGAATGTCATTGTGCCGGCGCTAAATGTGTCGCCGATGTCGCGTCTGCCGCGCTTTGCGGTGATTGTGGTTACGGAATCCATCACTCCAACAAACTCGGTAGTGCCGTCTAGGACGAAGTTGCTGTTGATGTAACTGCTGGTAAGTCCCCAAATGGCGGTGCTGGACGATGCGTTGGCTGTGCCGTTCCATGCTTGTTCGGTAAGCGTGTAACCCGTGTAAGGCTCTGCATAGGTGCCATCAAAGTATGGAAGAACGCTTGAAGACTGTTCAAATAGCGCCGCGTCAACATAGGTTGTCCCTGTGATTGTGTTTGTTTGGCGGGCCATTTGTAATTGTGCAAATGGGTAACCAACAGGTGCAGTTCCTGTCACGCTGTATCTAGTCCAAGTGTTTGCGGTAATCAAACTTTGAGTGCCAGTTGTGTCTGTAGTGCTTCCGCCTGTAATTGCTGTTGCCCAACGAATTACTAGTTGGTAATCGTCTGCAACATCTGTAAACAAATACGCTGAAAATGTGTAGGACTGACCAGTTGTGACTGCAATGCGGTTGCTGCTTGCGCCTGGTTGTGCAATGAGTACAGGTTGCGAAAGTGTTGACGGATAAGACCACAACAATGAAGCAACGCCAATGTAATCCAATGCTGTACTTCTAGCAATACTTGACCCAGCACCAGATGCAAGCCAAAAAGTGGCGTTTGTTTCAAAATTAGGATTTTGCAAAAGGTTGGTGCGTGTGGTTGTGGTTGTGTAACCAGCTAAAATACCCTTTAACGGGTCATCAAGAATAAACGCATCCTGCACAAACCCCGTAGCAATCTGCAGGTCATAGTTACCTGAATCAACTACAGCTGTGCCGGGCATCAGGCAATGTTCAGAGCCAACGGCCCTGCACTCCGTGAGTAGGCGCGCAACGCGTTGACCACGGCTTGACCGATCTCGGCGCTAGTCGAGAGTCCGCCTGTGACGTTGACGGTCACTCCCCCGCCAGTATTCATGCGATCTAACGGCACTACGGCTTCTGGGCCTGCTTCGCCGATCAGGGCAAGAGTAGGGGAGTTGACAATGCCACCCTCGGCCATGCGCGGCAAGTTCATACGACTAGCGACCTGTGTTGCTGTGCCACCAAGCGACGGCAAATTGACGTGCTGAATGGTTTTAATATCTGGCGCAATAGGGATGGCGTTATAGGCGCGAATGATGCCGTTGACCATCATGATTGCACCGTTGACCACGGACTCGAATGCGCCAAGTATGCCATTGATGATTGCGTTAACGCCTGTGCGAAACCATTCAAACTTGTTATAAGCAACAACTAGCGCGGCTACCAGTAGCGCTACGCCGGCAACGATCAGGGCAAACGGGTTGAGCGCCATAGCAATGTTTGTGGCGACGATTGCAGCGGCGACCAAGCCGATAGCGCCAGCGATAGCCAAGAATGCTTGTGGGTTGTCTTGTGCCCAGTCCGCAAACTTTTGCAAAATTGGTAACACCGCCTCGACTACTGGCAACAGGGCAGCGCCGATTGACTCTTTCGTTTCGCCAATGGAGTTGGACAAAATCTTCATTTTGCCCGCAGCGGTTTCTGCGCTGTTAGCGGTGGCGCCGCCAAAGGTTCCGCCAAGCACGTCCATGACTTCGTTCAGGCTTGCGCCCTCTTTAATCATTGTTGCCATCTCGGGACTTAATGATCGGAGAGCTTTAAAGTTGCCCTGGTATGCCTTGGCCAGCGCGTCGGCCACAGTAGAACTATCCATTTGTAGGGCTGTGCTGATGTCCATGACTAGGTTCATGTCGCGCATGGCCATGTCAACATCTTTTGTACCGCGCACCAAAGCCTCAAGGCTTTTGCGGTAATCACTATCCGCAATGCCAGACGCCCTGCTCATCGCCGATATCTGTTCTTCAATCTGTGCAGTCTGTGCAGCGCCAGCGCCCGTCACATTGTTAAGCGTTAACGCAAGCGCCGCCTGTTCCTGCTGATCTTCCATCGCAGCCTTGGTCGCGTCACCAAGCGCCAACGCCAAACCGCCAAGCGCCGCAGCTGCAGGAATTGCCGCCTTCTTAATAGCGAACTGTGCCTTCTCGCCTGTGGTCTCCAGTTGCTTAAACTGGGCGATCGCCTTCTTAACGCCCTTGCCGTCAAACTCGCTGATGATCGGGATGTTGATTGCCATTACGCGGTCTCTCTGTTTGCTTCGTTCATGACGCGCTTAACCAACTGCTCCATCTCGGACATGACATCACTTTGGCGTTGCTCGTACGCTTTCCACATTACTCGCGAATGACTGCCATAGCGTGCAGTTAGCGCGCGCCCTAATGAGCCAGCCATAGACGTGTCAAACATGGTTCCAGTCGCGCCCTTCCATTGGATGCCAAAGGTTCCGACATTGGTTTTGTTTCCGCTGTATTCCTTGATCGCTCGAGTATTAATTTTGGCAGCGATTTTTTGTTTCATGCCAGGTATCCACGGCAAGATTTGAAACCCTGATCGGGTTTGCCAGTTGCGCGCCATACCAGACAGCGGAACGCCAGTAGGCACAAGTTTGTTTGCATCGTCAATAACAGGCTGGACGATCTGTTTGTAACTTGTTGTGATTTCTCGGCGCAGGTTTTTGTCAATTTTGTTAAGGGTCTTCAAGGCATCCTTGAGCCCTACAACCTCAACCCTTGCCGATACTTCCGCCACGTCATCTCCGTTTTTTGTTTGCCTCATTAAGCACTTTAATAACTGTTGCTAAGTCCCGTGAGTCAAACTGTATGTCGCTAGGCCACCAACCGACCGCGACCAGTACTTCTGCTAGTTGGCGGCGGTAGGTGCCGCGTCCGTAGGGTTTGGGTCTGTCTCATCCAGTACCGGCAGAATGTCGATGTCAGGGTTTTTGCTAAGCCATTCACGCCAGTTGTCGCCAACCTGCTCGCCTTTAATTTTGAGGATGGTGTGCATCCAACAGGCGTAATCCGAATACAACGGGTTTGCCGAAAGTTGTTGAATGTTGCGACGCTCAAGGCGTTCCCATTCAGTAACCACAAACAAGTTTGTGTAATAGAACTCGGGCGCGCTGTCAGGCGTGCGCTTTAACTGCAACTTGATTTTCATGTTTCTCCTATGTCGGCTTGGAACCGTTAATTAAGTTAGGTCAGTTGAGTAAACGCCCCCCTGGAGCTCTATCTCGTAAACCGAGAGCTCTCCAAGCGACGCGTTGATTACAGGTATGGCACTTAGGAACGTCCCTGTTAGTTCAAACCCTGGATTCGTTGCCGAGTTAGCACCTGCAGCTGGTGACACTTTTACATAGCACTTTGTGCCGAGAAGTGCTGACAAAACTGCATAAGACTCTGAGGCTGCATAACTGGCATATACCGTCAAGGTAAGCGAGTTGTTGAACAGGCCAGCAGTCATTGTGCGCGACGTGGTTCCGAACGCGGTGTCTTCAAGCGCTTCCGCTGTAACCGTCAGCGTCGCTGCGGAAACTTGATCTGTGATGTCGGTGGTTGCCGCGCTAGTTGCGCCGATCAACACGACTGGGTTAGAGAGATACGTGCTAGTTGCCATGATTGCTCCTTAAGTTCTTTCTTGATAGTAGATGATTTGTGTTCGGTAGTTGTGGATTATGCGGTCTGGGCTTGGATAGCGCAATCAAGGTCGTAGCACGGATACAACGCGCCACCAATCTCAAGGCTCGACGGACGGCCAGCCATGACAATGATTGACGAGCCAAGCACGGTTGCCACGATGCCAAGAATCTGACGCAGTACCGGCAGACCTGCTGGGCCCGAGCCGATTACTTTGACAGGGAACTCGAGGCGTACCACGTTGCCGTTGCCCGCAAACGTGGTGAAACTTGGTGCATCCAAATACACGCAATTTGGCGCAAGTTTTGTGGGGTCGTTAATAACACGCAATCCAGCAACCGCGGTGAGCGTTGCGGTGACGTCATCAATCGCTTCGTTGAACAAATCGGTGTAAGCCATTAGGCAACCGCTGGACGTGGGATACCAAGCAGCTGCTTGACAATCGGGGTCAGGCTTTGCTGTGGTGCTGAACCCATGCCGTCAAACGTGGCGTACGTTGCCTCTATTGACCCTCTGGAGCGCCACAGAGCGGCGCAATACATAATCGTGCCCAAAGTGACATCGCCGCTTGGCGAGGCGCTTAGCGAGTCGATATAACCGCTCTCCTGACGCCTGCGATAGCAGAACTGGTTGCCTGCTGACACGGATTGCGTGAGCAGCGTGTAATCGTCTGATGGGTTAGTAATGGTAATGCCGAGGTATGTCACGACGTCCGAGGCTGTTACCCATGTGCAAACTGGCGCATAGGACACGGTGCCAGACGCTGCGACACGCTCGACATCGTCAGCGGTTTTGGCGTAAAGCACCTGATCGGCAATTGGCACTTGATAGTCGTAAAGCAAATCGCCTTGCGTGTCTGTACCGATGTACAAATACTGTGGCAATGCGCGCACGGTGTAAGTGCCGTTAAATGTTGCGTCAACTCCAGCGACCGTGATGGACTGGCCGACTGCAATCTCGTTGGGGGTCAAAAGTTGCAGTACGGCGTAGTTGTCCACCAGATACTTGTTAGTAACTGTGTAAGTAGCCATGGCGGTTAAGCCGCCTTTCTACTAGGCCTGGGTGATTTTGCGAATCATGCCAGAGATTGCAGCAAACGTGCTGACATATCCGTGGAATGACATTGTGCGACCAAGGGTTGCAGGTACTTCAACGCTCATCAAGCCACGGATTGATTCGTAGAACTCAAATGCGTCGCCTGAACCTTGACCAACACGCGTGATGATCATGGTCTTGGCAGCGAAGTTGCTGTCAACTACAAGCTGGAGACCGAGTGGGTTTCCGTTCCATGATGTTGCGTTTCCGCCACCGAGTGCGTTTTGACCGGTGAGGCCTGCGCCGATGAATGGGAATACTGGACGGCCAGTTGTGTCTGCAAGTTGTCCGAGTTGACCCCACACGTCTGGTGAAACAAACATGTGAGTCGGGGTAAAGTTGCGGCCATTTGAGATGTCAACTGCGCTGTCGTAAACAGACTTCAGCAGGTCGGCTACGGTCAAATCCCATACGCCCGACGATGTTGCTGCGGTGAGCAAATTGTCTGCTGCGAAGTTGTCTGATGCGATCATGTATTCGCCCATGAGGTCATTCAAGATCAATTGCATTGCTGCAGGTGACGTAAAGTCAATGTCCTGCACAGACAATGTGACTTGACCAGCAAGAGTGGTTTTGCTAACGCTGTTTGATGCAATGACCATGGTGGTTGCTGATGCTGCAGCGAGTTCGTTTGCTTGTGAAGCAACGCTGGTGTGCGTGGTGATCGTTGGACGGATAAACGTCTTTGATGCACCGCCATCTGGATAAGCGCGTGCGCCCAATGCTTCGACTACTGGACGGATAAAGTTCAGGTCTTGCACCAATGGCCCAAGAACCGGAACAGGAAGCAAACCAGGTGTGTCGGTGGTGATTACGTCACCCGCAGCTGCTTGCAATGCGGTGCGCTTTGATGCTGTGTATTCAGCAACAGCCTTATTGATGTTTGCAAACGTGTCGCCACCGATGTGGTAAGCGGCCATGAACTCGCCTGCGGATGGGAGTACAAATTCTTTTTTAGCTTGTGCAAAAATTGGTGCAGTAGGGATGGTTGCCTCGACTGCTGGGACGGTTGCTTCTGACATTTCTGGTTTCTCCTCTACTGGGGTTACTTCTTTATTTAAC
>Ga0255098_1000297_pt1 | contig 15017 bp, 6 predicted proteins | sample Colum_Atlam_RepC_2_FD_188440 | JGI IMG/M metagenome (GOLD analysis project Ga0255098, IMG submission 188440) | Freshwater microbial communities from Columbia River, Oregon, United States - Colum_Atlam_RepC_8d | ecosystem: Environmental > Aquatic > Freshwater > River | place: USA: Oregon... | reverse complement strand
CTTAAAGTTGGCTCCGCAGTTATGTGTACAATCAATCTCGATATGGATAATGGCATTTGTAATGGGTCACAAGGTATCATTATGGAGATGAAAGACCTAGGAACGGGTACATTGGTACCGATCGTGCAGTTCGCAAATGGAATGGTTCGGCCAATTCATATCCATTATTGGCAATCCGAAGACTATCCTACATTGGCGGTTGGACAATTCCCGTTATGTTTAGCATGGGCGTTGACCATTCATAAGATCCAAGGGGCGACTTTAGACATGGCAGAAATTGATATCGGCCAAAGTATATTTGAATTTGGGCAAACATATGTGGCGCTTTCGCGCGTGCAATCATTAGACGGATTATATTTGTCGGATTTTCAACCACAACGAATTGCGGCGAACCCCACTGTTCATGAATTTTATAAAAATATACCCATGATAGACCCAAAATTTGAAATGTCGTCAAATATTGCGCGAACAACTGTTTCTTTTGACCAATATGAATTGAAAGAAGAACCCATCGAAGAATCGAATATTAAACGGGTATCGCTCAGATAATTTATCTACAATATTATATTTATATAGTGTAATATATGGTAGCGGGAAGCCTTTTACCGATTACAATACATAATAACAAACTCTATTTTTTATTTGGTAAAGAAAATCCCATGGAAGATAGCGCAAAGGGATGGTCCGACTTTGGCGGACGGGTTGATGCAGGAGAAACGCCTTTCACCGCGGCATTACGTGAAGGCGGCGAAGAATTGACCGGATTTCTTGGAAATAATAGCGCGCTTCGTAAATTGGTTAAAAAAAATGGTGGAACTTTCCATCTAGAACATAACAAATACCACGTTCATATGTTTTATTTGCAATATGATGAGAACCTTCCCAAATATTACAATCAAAACCATCAATTTCTGTGGGAACGAATGGATAAAAATACATTGAATGATTCCAAGCTGTTTGAAAAAATAGAAATCCAATGGTTTTCGGTGGACGATATGATACATAAACGATCGCAATTTCGCAATTTTTATCAAGAAATCGTAGATTTATTTATTGACAAAAAAATCGCCATTGAGGGTTTTGCCAGAAAAAAGGCACGTTTAAGTCGCGCAAAATCGATCGATTCACATAATAAAACACATAAGCATCGAAAATAAATAAATAAATAAGAATCATCTCGTTTATGCCGGCAATGCTAGGGTAAATTCTAGATTTAGTATAACATAATTTACATCTATTATGTTATTATACCGCAAACAATACTAAATAAAATACATGGTAATTGTATATAAATCTACACAGTATGTCTAATAATTCATGGAAACAATATGGTGGAATTAGCAAAACCGATAATTTTAATACAATTAACGCGTCTACCATTATTGCAGACCAATTTATTTCTAGGTCGACTCGCCCTACATATCAGTTTTTAAACGGTACGTTTGAAGTTTCGCTTGATTTGTCTGCTGGAGTAAACGTATTAGCCGGAAATAGCATTTATTCTGCGAAAGATGTCTTCGCAAATCGAGATATCTATACAAATAATAAACTTTTTTTTGGAAATAATACATTTCAAAATACCGGTAATAATTTTCCGGCATTGGCCGGAACCAGTACACATGCGTACTTGTATGGCAATTCTAGTAATATTGGTGTGAATACCCTTCTTCCCAAAACGGTGTTTAACATTACTGGAACGGTGGCGTCTGTCACTGATATTTTGACGGTGGAATCGGGTAATGTGTATATTCGTAATATTATTGCACAAAATGTAAATAAACGAGGCGTGGTAGTTGATGCAGACGATGTTAGCTCTAATATTTATTTTTACAATGATGTGGCCACCGACAAATCGAATGTTCCGGATGCAACTATCAAATTCCAGGATGGCGGTATTTTAACAACCCGTACCACAAATCGTATTATAAATTCTTCGCGTACGTCGCAAATTGATACATCTGGTGGGCGATTGTTAATGGACGCGACCGGTACATCTCTTACGTCATCCGGTTATTTATCGATGGATATTTCCGGAGAAATGCAATTCAAAACAAAACGCGGCTATTTGTTGAACACTTCAGGTGGGATGGTTAAGCTAGACCAAACTACTGGAAATATGCAGGTAGATGTGTCGAATGATTTTATTTTAAATTGCTCTGGCGGTGCATTGTTATTAAATGATGACTCTACACAAATACGCACTGTTGGAAATATTACATTATTATCTACTGGTCGTACCGGCTTAGGTGGAAATATTGTATTTGATTCTAGCGGGGGCAATATTGATTTTAATTCCGGCGATATCAAATTAAATACATTATTGAAATTTGCACCACCCGGACGAGGCGTATCAAATGAATTGATACATGATGAAACGTTATCTATATATGATAATTCTTATCGTCAATTCTTACCAAATGTATACAATGATTCTAGCATTTTGACAGGAAATGCTGCTACTTTTATCGGTAAAGACCCCAAATCAAACTCGTTCATATTTATGAACCCTGCCGCGAATAAATTAGGTAGTGCGTTTGGTGGTGGAATGGTTCCATATGATGTATCGCGTGCGATGGCGATGGTTGGATTAACCGATAGTTCTGGCCAATATGTACATTCTCAAATGACGGTTTCAAGCACAAATAAACACAAATATCCCTCTACATTGGGTATAAATACGTACCGACCTAGAACAGAAGAATACGTTTTAGATGTAAATGGCCCTATGCATCTAGGGAACGGTGAAATCAACACCGTTGCCGAAAACAGCTATGAAATTATACATATGAATTTCTCGAAAACAAATGTTGATTATGGTATTGCGGTTGGCAGCCCTAGTACCAAATCTGGCAAAGATACTGACACTACAAGCCCTACATACAACCAAATAATACCCATGTATGAACAATATTTATTATATACACATAATGGTGGAAAAACATGGGCAAAAAGTGATATATTCGAAAAAACGAGTATTGACAGCAATGATATTACTAACATTAATCATGTGCATGTTTTTGATAGCAGTTACAGTGCAATTGCCGCAACTAACGGATATATGTTTTTAAGTAATAACTCTGGATTATCTTGGTATCGTTTACAAATTCCTAATAAATCGTATTCAAATAATTTTTTCCAAACAATTACGATAGTAACTATAGCAAATGTCACCACTCCTCATCGCATTATTATTGCATATAAAACAGATTCAACCAGCACAAAGACTACCGGTATTTATTTTATTGACTGCAACCTTGCCACTATTTTCAATACCGCAATCAACTTTGTTATAAATATAAATGCATCTGAATTAAACGTAGGAATAAATTTGAATCCAAGTGGCGCAAATACTTTTAATATTATTTCTGCAAACGCAACTAACACGTATCTCTATTATGCCGGTGATAATGGATTGTCTCGATATAAATATAGTGTTTTAGTTAACGGTTTAAATACTTCTTATTTTGAGAACGAAATATATACACTTCGAAATGATAGTAGATATAAAAGCATTTATGCATATGATGACACTCATGCAATCGCAGTTGGTACTAATATTATTTCATATACAACAACCGGTACAGTTTCTGGATGGACACATAAAACAAATGTTCAACTTGGACTGCCGTCAATGACACTCAACTCTGTTTTCATTTATGATTTATCGAATGCAGTTGCAGTCGGGTTATCTGGGGAATTTATATACTCAACCAATTGGCCGAGTGGTACATGGCAACGTGTTCCAGAGAAGCTATTGAATTCATCTGGTATGCGTGACCGTATTCGAGGAATTGAAAATAACTTGAAATCTATCAGTATGCCTGATATTAATACCATGATTATTGCAGATGCGACCGCCTCTTTCATCCCCGACCCATTGGGCAATTTTAATAACACTATTTTGGGATACAGTAAAATGCAGTATTGCTTTTTGCCAAATTTGTTTAATCGAACCAATAATACCGTGTTTGATGTATCCGGTAATATGGTTATATCTGGAGACATTGAAGTATTTGACGGCGAACTATTAGTGAGTACAATCGACTATAAACCTCAAAATGCGGAAGACATTTCTGGCACTATGAACTTTGGCACAAAAACCCATGTAGTGAATATTGGTAAAACCGACGAACGAACGTTGATTGAAACTGCACTTAATCGCAAGTTTGACACATGTGACTCGGTTATTAATATTGGCGTTACCGACCCTTTACTTTATGATGGTTCGACGGTCATGATTAATGTGGGTAATTATAGTCAAAGTACATTTAATCGAAGACCAAATAAAATTAATATTGGTGGTGGCAATGATCTGGTTTCATTTGGTGGAACACTTATATATTCTAGTACACAAATCACCAGTTCTAAAAATAAAGGATTCCAAGTTAACGATTTAAATTTAAACGATGGTATCGTCCAATATATGAGTACGTTTGGACTGACTGATGATAATTTATCAACCGGTAGTAACCCATCTACCGATCTATCCGGCGTTGTGTTCAATACTTCCACAAATAACTATACGTATACAGTTCCATTTAATGGATCAAGTATCAACCTAGAAAATTTTTTGAGAGATGTATATAAACCGTTTAAATCGGGAAAAGAAGCCGGTATTCGAGTAACAGATAATCTTGATCGCAATGCCGGTTATTTTATCGTGTCTCAAGATATGAGTGGATGGGTTATGAAACCAACAAACCCTGGGTCGAACTCATTAAAATTCGATGTAAATTCGCTCATGTTACGAACACTTAACACAAGTCCGGACGCTGATATTTCTTACGGCATACATAATATTACTAACGGTATAGTTGTACTCACCAGAACAACCGGACAAACTGATTCTAATTACTCATTAACGGTGAAACAACTCGACATTGACAATATTTTGGTTCGAGATTCGAATGAATCATCTACCACACAACAAGTGGTTAATACCAAATTGTTAGTGAAAGATGATGTAGAAATCAACCAGGGGTTGATCGTAGATAAAGATGTCACGTTGAAATCCAGGTTGTTTGCAGTGAATGACGTCACGTTGAATTCCAGGTTGTTTGCATTGAATGATGTATTGATGAATCGTCGGTTGTATGTTGGCGGTGATGCATCGTTTAATGGCAATGTAGATATTCAAGGAGTACTACGAGCCACTTACCTTCAAAATAACTTTATTATTAATACTGTGACGAACAATTATGAATTTATTGTTACTACGGATATGTCCATGAGTGGAAATCTATATGTGAATGGCGACACGTCGTTAAACGGGTTTGTGGATATTGGTGGACGGGTTGCCATTGGTAAGCGTAACCCGACGGTTGCGCTCGATATTAGCTATAGTGACGCCATTCGTATTCCAAAAGGTACAACTGCTCAGCGACCCAGCACCGCGATAGGCGGCGAGGCTAGTCACGGTGGGTACATCCGTTATAACAACGAAACCCACCAGTTTGAAGGTTATGGTCCTGGAAATGCATGGGGGTCGCTCGGCGGTGTAATCAACGTTGCCCAAAATACCAAAATCATAGCATCATCACCCAATGCGGATTCATCGAACAACGATTTGATGTTTTTCACTGCGCCTAGATGGAATGCTAATACCAACAGTTCACTCGAACGTATGCGTATAGATGGTAGTGGAAACGTGGGCATTGGAACAACCAGACCTCTATGCACACTACATGTTGATATTTCAAACAACCCGGAACAAACGTTTTGGACAAGTATGATGACACATACTTCGTTGAAATCACAGAAAAACGCCGATTTGGAACGTTTTAGTTATGAAACCTATCCAGCGTATGATTTTAAAGTAGTTGATGCAACAACCGTAAACAGTATTGTTGCTGCCTATATTACATATCGCAATACATCACTTAAATCATTTGCATCTGTTTTACCTTTCGGGGTTACAGACGACCCTTATTACCCAGGTACCGATTACAAATACGCATTCGATGGAACGAATCTTGATTTGGAAAATTTTGTTAATTTGAATTTATCTAATTTGATTGAAACATACTCGGGCTTGTCGGCTATGTTAGCCGATCCAGGAAGTGGCGTAACTGGCACACCCGGAAATTATACTTACATTTTTAGTGTAAATAATACCTATATTGAATATCATTTTATACAAAAATACATTGCTTTACGCAAATTTGGTAGCAGTACAACCCTTATTACCCAGGTACCGATTACAGATACTGGATTACCCTACGGCGTGACTGGCACGTCCGGAAATTATAAATATGATTTTGTAAAAAGTATTGGTTCGGCAATTGGTAAAAATACGGCCGAGCCGAATAATAGTGCAGAAATAAAATATTGGCATATAGATGACCTTTCAACCAGCAATGCGCTATCGTTTGGATTTAATCAAAATAGCAACAAAATGTTCATTCGTGCAGATGGCCGCACTGGTATAGGAACGATTAATCCAAGAAGTTGTGTAGATATTAGCTATACCGATGCATTGATTATACCGAGTGGTACTGCAGTTGAGCGTCCCCTTGGACCGGGGGAAACTAGAGCTGGATTTTCACATCAAGCTATAACGGGCATGATACGATATAATAAGACCAATTCACAGTTTGAAGGGTTTGGTCCAGGCAATTCATGGGGGTCACTCGGTGGAGTAATCAACGTTGCCCAAAATACTAAAATCATAGCATCGTCGCCCAATGCGGATTCGTCGAACAACGATTTGATGTTTTTCACCGCTCCAGCAGGCAATACAACTATGGCCGCCGGGGTTGAACGTATGCGAATAACGTCTGGTGGTGACGTATCCATGAATTTCAGGCTCTTCGTAGGAGGCGATGTATCATTAAATAACAAATTGTTTGTTGGTGCCAATTCTATCATGGTGGGCGATGTTTCCATGAATTCTAAGCTATTTTTATCAAACGATGCATCATTGAATCGCCGTCTGTTTGTTGGTGCAAATTCTATCATGGTGGGCGATGTTTCCATGAATTCCAAGCTGGTTGTCGGCGACGACGTATTATTGAATAACAATCTGTTTGTTGGTGCAAATTCTATCATGGCGGGGGATGTTTCGATGAATTCCAAGCTGGTTGTCGGCGGCGATGTTTCGATGAATTCCAAGCTGGTTGTCGGCGGCAATGTATTATTGAATTCTAAGCTATTTGTTGGAGTCGATATTTCAATGAATGCCAAACTAAATGTTACTGGAGCAGTGACCATTACAGATGCGACCGAGACGACCAGTATATCAACAGGTGCATTAACTGTTGCAGGTGGGGTCGGGGTAGCTAAACGTTTATACGTTGGAGATGATTTATTTTTAAAGAGCGATAGTGCAATATTATCTATCGGTTCATCTGACACGTTTAAGATAACACATAATGGCTCGTCTGGCGGAACCATAACAGCAAGTCCAGTAATTATAACATCTGATGCCGCATCGACATATTCTACTACTACGGGTATTTTAACGTTGCAAGGCGCAGGAGGTGTTAATGTAAGCGCAGGAGGTGCAGTTAGTATCAGCGGTACAGCTGCAAGTAATTTTACAACTACTTCCGGGAGTTTGACATTGAATGCAAGTAATGCAAGCGGAACCGTAATAATTCAGGCGAATAATAATACTCGTATGGTAGTCAATTCGAGCGGTAATGTGGGTATTGGAACTACAAACCCATCGAGTAAATTATCTGTAAATGGTGAGGGTGTAATCGGGAGTAGTTATGCATCAAGTAACACTCCCCCTTCAAATGGCCTTCTTGTAGAAGGCGCAGTTGGCATTGGAACTATTTCCGTTGGTACGTATAAGCTCAATGTAAACGGAGACGTTCAAGCAGTTTCATATAATGCTACATCAGATATACGGTTGAAAACAAATATACAGTCATTGTCCGGTAGTTTGGACATTGTTAATCGTTTAAAAGGTGTTTCATTTACATGGAAAAATGACACTACAAATAAACCAATACATGGTCTTATTGCACAAGATGTCGAAAAAGTGTTACCAGAAATTGTAAATACGGCCACTACAGATAATGAAGATGGATACAAACAAAAATCTATCCATTATGATGGTCTGTTCCCGCATTTAATCGAATCAATCAAAACACTCACGCAAGAAAACAAAGATTTGGTCTCAAAAGTGGATGTTCTCGCGCAAGAAAACAAGGAATTGGTTGCAAAGGTGGATAAAATTATGACTATACTTGACAAACTAAATATTTCCGTATAAACTTCAACGCAAACTTATTTTCTAACTATGTGTCATTAACCTCTTGATGTAAATATTTTCCATATTTACATCAAACTAATTTACACCATTACGCATTCAAATGTGCAAAGGTTTAAGCTGGTTGGGGTACACCACAACTGCAAACGTTTCGTCGTATGTGTTTACGCTTCAATTGGCATATGCACAATGTTTTGTCGTCTATAGTATTTTTCGCTTCCTTCCATGTTAACGGATGAATCGAAACAGGACATTCTGCAACTGTCCGCAACACGCGATTCGGGCGAGTATTTGTATTATTGCACACAACGAACGTCGGGCAATTTGTTACATTACGTTCCATATCAAAAATAATTTTTTTGTTGGGCGGTGTTATCAAATTATAGTTAATTTTGGTATTCGAATCATTGTTCACAATTTGGTATTGTTGATAATCCAATAAATCTTGTGAACTAAATATAGCAGGGAATCGGTTGGGGGTGTGCAATCCGTCCGCACGCAAAGTCTGCGCCACTTGTTTACGTTTTATATAATCACCTTGAGACATTGTACGTATAATATGTTACTTATATTATACACACATATATTGTCGATTGAAAACAAATAATATTCTGGCCGGGGGTTGACTAAACTTACCAGAAACTCTTCTCGGTTATCCAACGATTTGCGGTCAAATTTGCAAAATATGCGACACCGCACCCACACAATGCGCCTGCAAATAGCTGTGCAATCGTGTGTCGTCTATATGACCAGCGTTGATAAATCGTTAGGAATGAAATTCCTAGTCCAGACAATAACCACGCAATATCGCCTTTTGCCAAATATAAAAATATTGTCGAATAGAGTACGGATTGCGCATGTGCGGATGGCATGCCATATTCGTCAGCACCGCCATATACTTCGCCTAATATACTTTTTCCACCCGTTGGTCTGGGTTGGCGTATCCACAATTTGATCGATTTATTTACAATCATATTGACTAGAAAAAAACAAACGTACGTGAGCAAATATTTGTAAGACCCCCACAGTCCGTATATTGCTGTGCATGCCACCAATAATGGTCCAAGAAATCCAATCAACTCAATGGTGAAAATTCCATGAGTTGCAATATAATCAGTAACGGTGTCTATTAATTCGTTTGTTAACATATGGCTCTTATTATAATAACTATATATTTATGTTACTTAATTTACTTAATTTACGCATTACTTAGCCGGGTCCAATTTATTCAATTGTTCACATACCAGAGAAAATGACCAATTTGCCTTGTTTAAATCTACCAAATTACCTCGGTCAGTTACCAAACGCACCGACATGCGATGAATATTTACCGGACCAAAATAACTACGCTCTTGGTTTTGCAATGTTCCACCAAATTCAACATATGAACTCCCGTTGGCTAATCCAGATACTTTCATGGGTATGATGCCAAACACATCAGATACAAATGGCCCTGTACCGTAGCTATTCGCACTGATTGACGATCCAATCGATTCATTATTTGATCTGGAATTTGCGGCGGCCTGGGCGGCGTATATTTGTTTTTCAGTTAACCCAGTAGAAACATTGTATATCTTTTGTCCGGTTGCCGGGTCACATACAAAATCACTGCGGCTAGCATACGATGGTAACGGAATACTAGTATCCACATTTGTGATGGTTACTAATCCGTCATTCAAGTGATTTTGATTAAAATCATCCAAACAAATCAAGAAATAGTTATACAAATTCGTGCTCAATCCAGTGTCTCCAATAATCGTTAATATATTTCCGTTTACTGCATCTACAATAGTGTCTTCTTCTGTACCACTCACAGACATATCATATGTTGTATATTCGCGAAATCCCATAATCCAACCAATCGTCGTATCCCATGTCGTATTTTGTACACTAGAAGCGCCACTCGTACACGTGGCAAAACTGGCCTTATCATAAAAAACCAAATTATAGTCATTAGTAAAATAGTCCCGCTTTAAAATAGTTGCAATTTTGGTATAATATACGTTATATCGATTCACAATTGCAAATTCGGTTCCGGTAACATTCGTATATGTATTATCCGCTGCGCTAATTTGCGTATTAATTTCTGCGATTAGAGTATCGCGATAGTATTCGCCTGGAGGTATTGTAATTATTATGTCGTTTTGGTTAGTCGATGTTGCAACCCCATCTTCAACCGCCTTAAATGAAAATGTATTATTGAACAAATTAATATTGAGTGGCACTGGTGATGGCAATTCATCAAAGCCGGATACTCTAACATTACCATTAGGATTTACTGTGTATATAACTCGTCCATTCAATGTTTGTAGATTGTTATTAATATTTGTTATTGTACCACTGGCATCCAATATATTTCCGCTACTATCCAATATATTTCCACTAGTATCTACTTGGTCCTCATTTATAAGAAATAAATTTTTATTATCATCGTATATTTGATAAGGTTGGTCTACTACCAGATTATTTGAGGTGTCAATATACGTATTATTCAACAATTCTGTTGATATTTTCAAATTTGAATTCCATGTCACATTTTGTGATGTTGTGTCTTTAAATGATATACGATAGTTCTTCGCTACCAACGTTTTTTTGATATCGATATTCAATGAAATATTGAACCGATTCCCCGAAGGTGTTGCATTTATTATAGAATCTTGGAATATTTTTACATTAGATATCGGGTCTCTATAATTTTCAAATAAAGGCTTAATATAATCATCTATAATATCATTCATTTGTCTACTATCCGGTAATATGCTTCGATAATCACTTGATATATCCCCAAGGCGTAATACCAATATATCATCATATTCATTACCATTTTTTGGAGGGTTGTTGACTGTTGGTTTCAATTTAAATACAATTGTGTCTTCACTTATAAAAATGTTTGAATTGTTTGCACTTGTAGTATATGTTGTTGTCGATGATATATTTTCCAATGTTTTATCCGGTGTTGCATTAGCAAACATGGTAACGTTGTTATCGTCGAATATGCTTCCGGATAAATCTACTATATACATAGACTCATCAAATACCTTGCTTATATCAAAATATAACTGAAAAATATCATTTTGCAAATAGGCATACGTTCCAGACGGATATGGAGTAGTATGATCAAATCTATATGTATCAGGTGGACTATTAAACACATTATTGTGACTTAAATCGTATGCCCGTATGCCCTGATTAATTACATTTATATATTCATTCAAATTATAGCTACCAAATTCGACCGATTTCGGCACACTAAACGATAAATCATTAATACCAGATAACCCATTTTTAAACTGTGGCAAATTTGGAGTAAAATAAACATATGGTTCTGTCGATATAGTATAATTACCACTTTGCTCCGTTGCAGGTAATTCCGCGACAATTTCATTCAAGTAATTGTCTTCTATATCAAACCCGAAACAAGAATATTTATCAATCGTTCCATCGGTCAAGTGCTGATTCGTCCATATTCTACTATCCGCATTTACGATGATATGCATTAGACCGTTATCCGTGATTGTTGTATTTGAAAATAGTTGAGTGCCATTATATGTATAATTGGTCATCATAGTAGTTAATAATCTATATACATCTGCTGCGGTTAGACATAATATATCGTCCGTATATGTCGATACGATATTATGCACGATTGTTGCCCCATTGTAGGTATTGAATGTTTTCCCGTTATAAAACTTTGTTGCTACTTTACATAATAATTGGTTGCGGGTTATTGTTGTAGGTAGAGTTGACAATGTCAAATTCAGTACTCCACTTATATCATACCCCATATTTCCAAATATATCCTTACCGTCATTTGTAAAAATAGTATTCGTAAAATCTACATTATAATATTGGCGGTCGTAAAATATAATTCGCGTTAATGTATTCGAATTTACAGTATTTGTTGATCTCGATAATTGCACGGTCAAATCAATATAATTACGGTCACTATTTATAACACAGTCTGTATTAGTTAATCGGGTTGTAGAACTCAATGCCGTCTTCACTTTACTGATCAGGGTCGTACGAGTATATGTGCCAGGATCAATGACAATATCAAAACTGGCATCGACCGTTGTCGAACTAGTTTGATATGCAACCGTAAAGTAATTATTATTTTGTGTTAATTTAAATACATCTGTCATATTATATTTATTTTCTTCAAATCTTGATCTCAATGTACGTGTGCTATATTCGCTCTGTATAAACCCCAAATAATTAGGAATTGTATTATTATCAAAATTTATAACATAGCTACTTTGGTTATATCCTTTTCTCAGGTCTATGGTTGCAGTAGTTAATGATGTGTTGTAATTATACGAAAATATTGTTTTTCCCATAGATATATCGGTTGACGTTTGTTTTAATACGGCGATGCTATTATTTACCGCTCCAATTAACTCGGCTGGGCTATAATTTCCAGGGGCAATGGATACTTTTATATCATGAATGCCATTTTCGCTATCAATACCCGATGTGCGTCCCTTGAAATAAAAAAAGTTGTTTCCATATGCCTGTCCAATCGTATACCATGTATATGGAATTTGAACAGAATAGAGCTTTAAAGATACAACGTCTTTTAATGGCTCGGATAAATTGAATGTAAATGATGTTGACATGGTTCGTTTGTCGCTACGGTACTGACTATCTATGCTAATAATTCGTTTGGTAGTTTGCTGTAATATTGGGTTTAATTTACCCTTTGTGTATGCTAAATTCTGCGTATAACCAACCGTTTGGGTTTCAGGTGCACTTTTTTCAGCCATGACCATCATATTATTTGTTGCAGTTGGTTTTGTTTTTGTTGGATCGGTTGCATTTGCCGAAGCGGCTATATTTGCATCAATCGCGGATTGAGCCACCCGATTTATACGACGAGGTCCAGATGGGTCATTACCAGCCGCCGCAAGAGATGGCTTATTCGAGTTACTTATGGTTGCATCAAACGGCTCAATTGCATTAACATATCCATCCGCGTCTAATGCATCTGCATCTGCATCTTCATCTGTTTCAAAAAAATGATTATAAATATCGTCAAAAAATCTGGCTAATTTTTGTGCCGACTTTGTACCAATGTTTTCATATTTATGAATTTGCATCAATATTTTTGCTTCTAATTCACGGTCGGTTGGATTTACTAAATCTAATATGTTATACAATTCGACATCGGTATAATCATTCACATTGTATAATGGAAGATTGTTTGACATGATTTATTCCCTCTTTATACTATCAGGATACAAACATTTATATATTTTACATGTTTGTATTGTTATGCGCAATTATTAAGTCGTTTTGGAATTCGAGAACCGTTGTTTGAACATGTTTCGAATATAGTCGATCAAATCCAATTTTTTATGACATTTATATAACATGTCTACCGGAAACATGGTTAATCCTTGTCCACGTTTCATATGCCGATTGCCCGTAAAACATAATATGTCAAACACACGCATTATCATATTTTCGTCTTCTGTCATTTCTGTTCTGTCGATTCTGCAATTCCCCACAAACGCATATCGATTATAATTTCCATTGTCATAAACAGAATATTTATTGATTTTTGGTTTGTTCATGACCATTCCGACACCCGCGATTTCATTTGTATCATTGTTCATTTCTAAAATAAACATAATGGCCTCATGGGGTATATGAATCGTTACCGGACTTGGAGAACAATATATACAACCTATCTTTGGTTGCACTGCCCGGAACCCCGCATTTTCTTCTAACGTGCTATTGTTAAACCGCGATGTCATTATAAAATGCCGCATTTGTTTTCTATAATCGTTCACATTTGCGCGATGTATTTGATTTATTGTCGGCACCACCGTAGATTTCATTGTTTGTAATACTATTTTGTATTGATCTATTGATTTGTCAATTTTTCGTTGCATTGACTGTAAAAATATCTCGACGTTATGTAAATTATGAACCCCTCATCGAATATTAATATACCCGATAACATATCAAATACGTCAACTGACTCGTCGCAGATCCCCGAATCACCCAAACAACTACATATTGATATACATAATACGGACGATATCGAACTTGGCGACATCCATGAAGAAAATACACTGTTGCATTATACAGAATCGCATTTTACACATGTTGCAAATACAGATTTGCGCAGACTGCGTGATGAATACGCCCATACTACAAACGACTGTTCTACCATGATTCGAACAAACGTTAGTCGCTGCGATAGCCCCATGACCATATCGAATTATGGGAGTCGCTCCGGTAGTTCGAACAATAGTGATGGAGAAGAATATATGCCACCCAATCCCCCGTTAAGCAAACAGTTATCTTTAGATGATATTGCTCACAGATTTATGCCGATTAAACCCCGCGAAGATATAACCAATGCCAAACGAAGTCAACCGCGACGTAGGTCCAAATTTAAACAATTGGCTTTCCACGATGTCGAGAAGACGTTGGATAAATATTACGACATGGAAATCGATAATAAATATTCGAGTGAATTAGACATTTTAACCACCTTCATGAAAGGACAAAAAAATGTATATATTCAATCGAAACAACTATCCCAATGGAGATATAACTGTTTGATGATTCCGTCACTCCTTATTACTTGTGGGGTCACTATATTTTCAGATGTTATTAGCTGCGATAGTGATAATAAATGGATAATAACTGCATTAAACGCCACAATTGGTCTACTTATTGCCATGATGAATTTTTTAAAGCTAGAATCGTCGACAACCATGTTCTTACAATTGGCAAATCACTACGACAAATTAGAAGTTTCGCTCGAAATGACTAACAGTAAGTTGGT
>Ga0255098_1000295_pt1 | contig 15044 bp, 31 predicted proteins | sample Colum_Atlam_RepC_2_FD_188440 | JGI IMG/M metagenome (GOLD analysis project Ga0255098, IMG submission 188440) | Freshwater microbial communities from Columbia River, Oregon, United States - Colum_Atlam_RepC_8d | ecosystem: Environmental > Aquatic > Freshwater > River | place: USA: Oregon... | reverse complement strand
AACCAATTTATTCAAGGCAGTCGGATTTATAGCTGCTACTGCTGGTAATTTAATTGCTAATGCTGTAGCAGATAGGCTTTCTAGAAGAGTAGGCGATTTAACTAGAACTGTTAGTGCGCCTCTAAAACTTATAGGTTCATACTTAAAGAGTATACAAAATATTTTTGATAATCTAGAAAGTGCTTATAATAAAATTAAAAACAAAAAAGGTGATCTTAAGGATTTTTTATTCAACACACAAAATTGTGCAATACAAGCTGGTAATTTTTTAAATTGTGTTTCTGCAATTATAGCCAAGAAAGTAACTAAAAAAGTATTATTAAAAATCGATACAGAATTTGATAAAATCCAAAAAGAAGTTTCTGCTTCTGTTTATACTGCTGGTGGTATATTAGAACAGAGTGCCGGCAGACAAATCAGACAAGCAGAGACTCTCTCCAGACAATTGAACGCAATGTTATAATATGTCAATACTAACAGAAAAAATATATGGATTTACTAGAGGTATTGTTATAAAAAATGATGATCCCGAAAAAAGAGGTAGAGTCAAAATATTTTTACCAGCCTATCCTGCTTTAATTTTGAATGGTTCATATTCAATGAACAAACCCGGCGAAAAGATACAACCATCAGACGTAGCAGCACAATATTTAAAAACTGAAGCAGCTGCTTCTAATGCTGGGGAGGTTTTGGGCGCCGCTAACATGGGCGGTACATTGCCCCCATCAATCATGGAAGAGATTGCGCGCATTGTTCCATGGGCAGACCAAGCTTCGCCGTTAATGGGCAGTGGTGGAATGGGCATATATGATGCATCTTCTGGATCATATAAAGTATCTGATATATCTAGGTCGACCGCAGATATATCACCAGCTAAATTAGAAGCCCAAAAAATTGCTAGAAGTGTTTTTCCAGATGCAGAATCTGATGGGACGGTTGATATCAGAAGTAAACTAGGTACGCCGGGAAATACACATAATTCTGCAAGGGGATCATTTTCCATTCCTAAAGTAGGATCTCACGTTTGGGTATTCTTCGAAAATGGTAACGTAAAAAGACCTATTTATTTTGCTTATTCATTCAATGATGATGAATGGAATTCTGCATTAGATATAACACCTGATGCCCCTAGTATACATCAAACTAGTTATATACCATCTGAAAGTAATTCAAAATCACCAAATCTTATTGCTGGAAAATTTATTTTAACAGAAAGGGGCGGCACACTAGAAATAGTTAACACACAAAATTTCGAAGCAGTGAAGTTAACAGACTTTCATGGTAACACATATCAACTAACAAGTCACGGTATATTTGAAAATACAGCTACAAACAAAAACAAATCTTCGCATATATCTGGAGATTATTTTTTAAAAGTAGATGGCAATTATAAAGTAGAAGTAATAGGTGATGCACAAATCATAACTAAAGGAACCAAACATCATGTATCAGGAAATTTAAATGATGTACCGTTACAAAAAAAATGGTTAGTAGAGAGTATAAAGGTTAGACAAAACGCTGCGCAATTCAAAACAACCCCGGACTTTTCTAAGTTAACACAAAATATTTCTAAATCGGCTGAAAAGAAATCACCCAATGATTTCTTCTGTTTACCGAAATTTTTAAATTTCAAATTGCCTTTTGGCATGCCCCATACCTTATTCTTGAAACAACTCAATATGGTATTGTTTGTACTTAAGAATGCAGTAAATATGGGATTGACAGTAATAAAGAATGTTCAGGAAATGTCAGATGAAATTTTAAAAATTATTAGAAATCCTTTTTCTTTTATAATGTCATTGTTAGGTGATCCAATTAAATTGTTAGGTATTACACTTTGTAACGATAAAAAGAAAAAATAAATATGTCTTGCCCCCCCGATAAAAATCAATCTCAGTCTATAATAGCAGCACAGCAAAAAATAAATTCAGCTGTTAAGAAAGTTCAATCATTTAGCGCCGGTTCTATTATTAAAGGTTTAGGAGCGAAGTTAATACCTAGTTTTAAAAATTTTTTTAAACCGCCCACAGTAGAAGAAAGAAAAGACCATGCTGCGGTGATTGAAGATGCAGCTACCAATTTGACTGATATCGAGACTCAGATGAATCCTGGCGGCACAGAAATTTTATCATACACAAATGATTTGCATATTACTGTAGGCGGTGCTTATGTGTCCTCACAAACCAGTCCACCAATCAGAAAAGTAGAAGGATTGCCTGTTATTGAAAAGATAGAGATTAAAAATCAGAGAACCGATGCCAAGATAACTAAAGTACCATATGTTGAGACGATGTCACATCCTATACCGTTCGGCAATTATTCTATATTAGCTAACAATAGTTATAATCTGGTCGTTGGTGCAAACGGAATCGTGATGTCCACAGAAGGTAATATGGACCTACATGCATTTGGTGTAGCTACGATATCATCGTTGCACGGACTAAATTTAACAACATCTGAAGGTAATTTAAATATCATTTGCGGCAATCATGTTCACTTGGTAGGTAAGACAGTGAATATACAAACTTGTAATGAAAATGGTCAAGTAGTAATTAATAGTAATCTCGGAATCAAAAAAAATGCAGTAGTGCACGGTTCTTTATATGTAGATGGTGAAATATATGCACAACATTTAACTACTCCAGCTCAGACACAAGAAACATCTGAATCAGTAGCTAAAGCATTTTTACCACCAGAACAAGTTATAGCATATGCAGATATAGGGCCCTTGATTACATGGATTATGCAAAATTTTGCATTGATATCATTATCAATAGGAACAGATGTGCAAGGTCCTCATGCTTTCTTGTATACACCATCATTACCAGCAAATATATATTATCCGGGGATGAAACTAGCTTGCAGATCTTTTGATTATCTCGGATTGGGCATACCTAATGGTACGTGGGCTATGATGCCCGGTGGTCCCGTTGGTAGTGTATTTGATCCGTTATCTCTCTCTGAGATGCATCTTAGTGATAATGCAAACAAGGCAGTAAGTGTATTGCCTCATAATCATCAATATTACGGACCAGCTGCTTCTAAATTACAAGGTAATGGAGATGTCAGAGATGCAGCAGCAGGTATAATCAATTCGGGCATAACTGGCGAAGCAACGGGTGTAGTCCATGGTGGTTCTGGATTACATGTTTAAACAATCAGATAATCTAATCCCAGCAATTCATTAACAGTATGTGCACCACCATAGGACATAGCACTTTGTAAGTCTTCTTGTATTTCTTTTAGCTTTTCAAAATATGTGAATCCATTAGAAGGTAATAACATTTTCTTTCCTTCTACATTCTTTTTGAATCCTTTATTCTCTGCAGATGCAGATCCGAAATATACTTTTTCGCCGTTAATGATCTCACCAGGACTATCAACACATTGAGCAAATATACTTCCTGCCATTACAAAATCTGCACCGGCTACAAATGCTTTGGCTATATCACCATTATGTTGAATACCCCCATCAGCAATTAATTTCATAGAACTATCGCATTCTTCTCTAATTCTTTTTACAGTAGAGAACATAGGTGTAAAGAATCCTGTTTTTAATTTAGTAATGCAAGATTTGCCCGGTCCTATACCAACTTTAATAACATCTGCTCCCCAAGAAACCAATTCATTAGCTGCTTCTGGCGTTCCTACATTTCCAGCAATAATAGTAGTTTGTGGAAATGTTTGTTTTAAGAACGATAACATTTCATGCATATTACGACAATCTCCGTGTGCCACATCTACGGTAATATAATCTAAAGATAGGTTGTCGCTCTGAATCTTTCTTAGAGTATTATAATCACCATCTTTAATGCCTACTGAAATCGAAATAGTATTCCATCCGTCTTTATTGGCATTCAAAACAAATTCATAATTATCAATGCCAAAGCGATGCATGACATAAAAATAATTATTTGATTGTAATTTATTTGCCAAATCACAATCAATAACACACTTCATATTAGCTGGCATTACAGGTAACTTAAATTGTTTGTTACCTAATGTCGCATGTGTAGATAATTCAGATCTACTAGTACCATCAAAATATTTTGGTACTAGAGCAATATCATCATAATGCAGGGCTTTATTCATAAGCCCAGTATAGAAGATTAAATTACTTTGTCAACCAATCCAAACTTCAAACAAGTATCACTATCCATCCAAAGATCGTGCTTCAGAATAGAATCTAATTCTTTCATTGGAATCTTGGTATATTGTTTGTAGAGATTTTTAATAAGAGACATTAATCGCTTATTATTTTCTTGACCATCATTCATTTGTTCGTATGTTCCTGCACATACTGATGATAGTTGATGAATAAGCATAAATGCATTTTTGCCGATAAATCTCTTCTTACCCGCAATAGAAATAATAGTAGCGGCTGATGCTGCCGCACCTTCTACATAGGTATAGACGCGACTCTTGAGATCTCTAATAGTATCTACTGTTGAAATACCAGCAAATAAATCTCCCCCATAACTATTAATTCTCAAATGAATAGTGGGAATGAAGTCTTCTTCATTCATGATCATCTTTGCTTGCTGTAGTTTACTATCTACTTCGCGAAGTAATCTATTCAATTCTGCACAAGACTGTGTATGAATATCACAATAGAAGAATATTGAATTGTCGACAGATTTAATAGAACCCGAAGATGTAATTAAATCAGCCATTGGTGGTGCTGGTTGAGCTTCTTTTAAAGGTTGCTCTTCCGTTGTAGTCAGACCCCATTTTTTTAACATTATATTAATTTATCGTATAGATCTACTTTAGCAAACGAGAAAAGCCTAGAATAAAAACTCTGTTACCTGAATCATCCAACACATCTGTAGCATGACATTTCACTAATGTTATTTCCTCTGTAATACGATGTTGATATCGAAAGGTCTCTTCAAAAGGAATTCTATTCTCTACCATATCATGCCATTTTTCTTGAACATGGTCACGATCTTCCGGATGTATAGACAATAACCAATTATGGCCTAATGCGTCAGATTCAGACATTCCGGTCATTTGAATCCATTTGCTATTTACCTTTATACATTTACCCATAGCATCGCAAAGGAAATGTGCTAGCTCTAGAGTATCTAACATCGTGTAAATGAGCTTACCCTGTAATTTTATTTCCGAATAGATGTGTGTTTGGTGTTGTGCTATTTCTTTTATTGAAAGGGGCATTTCTTTTAAACTATCCAAAAAATCTTTTATATCAGAATTGGTTAATTTTTTCTTAATATAAAGATATGTTGAGAAGAGAGTCAGTGCCGTGGATATGGCATAATACATCCAAGTAGAATGATTCTTTATGATCTGTAGGAAAAAATCTTCCATATTAGGGTTGCTGGTTATCTTCTTCGGTATTTGCTAATTCACTAGTATCAAATAATGCTTTAAGTGAAATTAAACAGGGCATAGCAGACTTAAGAAGTACTCCGGCCCATTTCGATGCATTCAAAGAACTAAATGCAAAATCAATTTGATCCAATTGGGATATAAATGCAATGAGAAATGTAGTAACAACATATCCCATGATTTTTGCTTTGTTCTTGTTTTCCATATTAATATTTAATCAAATTCAAGCAAAAAAAATCGCGAGATTACCTAAAAAAGTAATCTCGCGAATATTTATTTATCTTCTTTACTTAATTTGCACTCGTTTTAATTTGTCTTTTGTTGAAGCTTTTCTTGGGGCTGTAATAGTTAATACGCCATCTTCTTGTTTAGCATTCAACAGGTCAATATCGAAATCTCTATTAACAGTATAAGATCTCGTAAAGGTTTCTTCTCGTTGACCTGATTGTGACCTAACGATTCTCTTAGCAGAGACGTAAACATCGTCTTTACCAACTTCGATAATAGTATCTTCTTTCTTTACTCCGGGAAGATCTACTTCAATGGTAAGACCATCTGCTGTGGTTGAGAAACGGGTAGTTTCTTCTGAGAAGTTTTGCAAAAGTCCTGATGGGTTCATGTTGCCCATTAAGGACCAGGGGTTACCGACAAGTTTATTCCAGAGATCATCTGCAAGTAAACCTGTCCCGACGCGTGGGATTAATGTTGTACTCATATGTATTTTTGTAGCAATTTAAAAAAATAAAAAATATGTGCTACAAAAATATTTAACCTAAGCTTAATTTTATTTCAATATTTTCTAATAAAAAATGATATTGTGGTTTAAAATAACCACGCGCATCCTTTAAAGACTCTCTGACGTACTTCGGATTTAGCCAAGTTAAATGCTCTTGCAGTACACCGCCGCAAGGAGATTTAGATACGATGTACTGAAGAGCTAATTTTTCGTCAGCCGTTAATTTGTCTAGATTACTTCTTGCTACCATTTTTCATGTTCTTTTGAATAGCTGCACTACGAGCCTTTTCCCAACCTTCAATCTTTCCATCTTTATTGACATCATAAGCACCTTCTTCTTTGTCAGAATCTTTCTTCTTGCCTTTACCTTTCATCATCTTTTTAGGCATCTTTTTTGCCTTTTCTGCTTTCTTCTTTTTAGCCTCTTGAAACAATTCAACTAATTCATTAAATTTCATACACCTTTATTTAGTTAAATAAAATGAATAATGAAACGGAATAAAGAAGAATTTTTCAAATATAGAATAGATCCGATTGATGAAAATGGAAAATTTGACTTTGATTTTTATTCCAGAAAAGATTATTCTGAAAAGAGAAATTGCATTTTAAAATATTTAAAAGAAGAAGGTTTTTTTGAAGTAGAAGGAACCTATATATTCTATAACGAAAAGAATGACTTATTACCACACATATGGTGGGTAAAGGTAGGATAAAGAATGGAGCCGGCAGTCGGGATCAAACCGACGGCCTGAGCTTTACAAAAACCCCGCTCTATCACTGAGCTATGCCGGCAACTTTTTTAATATACAATATTATTCCCTTATATCAAGAACAATATTATTGTTTATTCTTCTTTTTGTTTGCTCCTTTTTGAGAAGACTTTGATCCTGGTTTCTTTGGTTTCTTTGTTTCTTTGCGTTGTGAATGATCTCCTTTTCCCATACTATATTATTTATTCTTAAAACTAGTGACTTTATTAAAATAATTTGATATTAATATATGTCTAAATCAATCATATTTGATAGAGATGGAACTCTAATAAAACACATCCCATATCTATGTGATCCAAAATTAGTAGAATTACTACCAACAATTAAAGAATCTCTAGATCTAGCAATTAAAAATAATATAAATTTATATATACACACAAATCAATCTGGTATTAATAGAAACTACTTTAAATATAAAGATGTCGTTTTATGTAATAATAAAATGATAGAACTAATAAATCTAGGTAATAATATATTTAAAGAAATATGCATCTGCCCAGAAACAAATAATGAACCACCAATTTATAGGAAACCTTCAACCAAATTCGTAGAAGAACTAATAGTTAAAAACAAATTGAATAGATCTGATATTTGTTATATTGGAGATAGGGGAATCGATATTAAAACAGGTATAGATGCTAATGTAATGGCATTCGGCGTTAATACATCTTCATACAATATAATAGATGAATGTCAAAAGCTTGGAATTTGTAATTATACAATATTTGACAATTTATTAAATGCTGTTAAATATTTCATAAATGTATAAGCTAGAAGACATTCTATCTAAATTTAAAGACAATTCGATTGTATTAACGAACGGTTGCTTTGATATTATCCATAGAGGACATATTGAATATCTTAATGCTTCAAAAACTCTAGGAGATATATTAGTAGTTGGAATTAATAAAGATTCTTCTGTTAAAAAACTCAAAGGAGAAACTCGTCCGATTAATAATGAATTAGATCGGGCATATGTATTATCGAATCTTAAATGTGTAGATTATGTGTTTATATTTGATGATGTAAATTTTAAAACCCAAATATTAACAATACGACCAACAATATATACAAAAGCTGGAGATTATACTTTGGATAATATGAATAAAGAAGAAAGAGATGCGTTAATATCAGTTAATGCTGAAATAAAATTTATGCCATTTATAGAAAACTTTTCTACAACAAAAACCATTAACAAAATTAAATCATAATAATGCATAATCTCTTACAACGATTTAAAAAGAAAAAGATCTTAGTAATCGGAGATCTAATGTTAGATCATTATATATTTGGTGATACTAATAGAATATCCCCAGAAGCACCAGTACCAATCGTTAAGGTTTCAAAAGAAAGACGCACAGCAGGAGGTGCTGCCAACGTAGCATTAAACCTAGCTACACTAGGAATACAAACTACACTATTAGGTGTAGTAGGAGAAGATAAAGAAGGTTCTAATCTTTTAAATATATTAAAAGAAAATAATGTTAATACTAGCTACATTATTAAAAGAAGCATTACTAACACAATAGTTAAAACTAGAATACTTTCAAGAAATCAACAACTAGTTAGAATAGATTATGAAAATTCAAAAGAAGAATATTCATTAGATTTTCTAAGTTTAGATAAATCAATTTTAAAAGCAGATGCTATTATTATATCAGATTATAATAAAGGTTGTGTAACTCAAGAATTCTTCAATCAACTTAAAACCTATTGTAAAGAAAATGATATATTCATAGCTAGTGATCATAAACCATCTAGTAATCTCAATATATCAGAAGTCGATATCATTACACCGAATAAAACCGAAGGAATTGAATTCGCTTATGGTATGAATGTTACAGCCCCATTTAATCCTGAAGATGTATGTAGTAAAATATATGAGAAGTATAAACCTAAACTATTACTATTAACTTTAGGGTCAGATGGAATGATTGTTTCTAAAAATGGAGAAATTTTAAAAAGTATACCAACTGTAGCTAAAGACGTATATGATGTATCTGGTGCAGGAGACACTGTAATATCAGTTATTGTGTCTTGCTTAATATGTGGGTTGAATTCAGAAGATGCTGCGCATATATCTAATATGGCAGCTGGTATTGTCGTTGGTAAATTGGGAACATCACTAGTATATCCAGAAGAATTAATTAAATGTTATAACGATTCATATCATAGATATAATCTATTATAAATAATAACATGGGTTATTATAATAATGATGCTAAAGCTTTATGGAAAAGCTATGCCACTGAGCTATGATGGCAAGCCATGATGGCAAGCCATGCTGGCAACTTTTTAGTATACAAATTATTGTTTATTCTTCTTTTTGTTAGCTCCCTTTTGAGAAGACTTTGATCCGGGTTTCTTTGGTTTCTTTGTTTCCTTACGTTGTGAATGATCTCCTTTTCCCATAGATAATTATTTATTGTAAAAGGAAGCTAAATAATAATAATAATACATTTGCTATGTTATATATGAGACCCAATTTATTAATTGACAGTAAAACAGAATTAAACCTAATTTCTAATTTAAGCAAAAAGCTTTTAGAAGATGGTTATAATGCTAATAATAGTTTTATAATTACTGTTAGTACTGATTATTCTTCTATAGTGGGTCAATTAATTAGACATAACCTTTCTTTTGATGGTGAAATATGTGAAGGATTTGGTATAGATGTTCCATATCCAGATCAAGTATGGGATAATTATTACCTTAATAAACTGCATGCAACCCTGATTTTGCATAAAGAATTTTTTAATAAGACTCCCATTTTGGTAGAAGCAGCAGTAATAAGAGGTGGTAATTACAATTTTGTAGTCAAACAAATAAAAGAATGCCTATCATTTAATGACAAAATAATTACCCTTGCAATGTATGAAAATATAGATAGCAAATTTAAAAGCAATTATGTTGGCAGCTACTATGACAACAATAAAGAAGATATAACATTTTGGTGGGAATCAGATAATAAACATTGGGATCAATGATGCGTGGCCTAAGCACCAGTACGTATGGGCGGATCTCTCACTCATCTCGCACGCCTCTGGATGGTCTCCGGCTGTCTGGTTTGGGATATCTTCTATACCTGGGAGAGTATGGGGTCTCCATTTGCTCCTAGAATCGGGAGCTGTTTATCGTAGTGTTCCGCCGCATGGGGTGCCCTTTTCTCCAAATCCTCCAGATTGTTCTCCGAAAGATGCGCAATTATGGGATTGTTATTCTTCGACTTTCAGTGTTATAGAATATGACTACTTATCTGGAATGCGATGTCAAACGATACCCAATGGTGATTTCGGTAGGTATCTATTCACAGTGGTTCCCTATGGAGAGGGGTTTTCGGAATACCCTGAACAATCAAAGGAGTTCTTTTTTATACAATTGGATACCGGTAGACTAGTAATACTACCCACTAATCGGGTATCCTTCCGAGACCAATCTTTTACTAGAGATGTTCAGATACCCTTAAAGGTATCCGATACCATTTGGCGATGTGAATAAATCCGGAAACCCATTATTATAAAACATGGGTAAGAATAGTAGATTTAAAGTTCAAATACTAGACTCACGTATTGATATACTTGCTCTAATTCTTTCGCCACCGATGATAGATAGACTTACTGAATGGCAATTAGAAGAATATAAAAAGAAAAAATCTACTACCTGGTACCGATTTCTAAAACATTTAGATATGGGAATAGAACTAGATTTGTCCAGTATTAGAGGTAGAGATTTGATCTACCATATAAAAGATGAAAAGAAATGGCTTCTCGCGCGATTAAAATATGGAATCTAATCCATTTAAATGTGAAAAAATACTTCAATTGTTTGGTTATGATTATTATGACCTGTGCAGAACAAGAAGAGATCCTTACTATCGCTGGGAATATCTCATCCGGGAAAAGAATATAGGTATAGCTGTTTTTGATTACGACGGTGATAGGCTCGGGCATATTTGTAATGCTCGATACACTATAGTAGATGAAAAGAAATGGTTACTAGCTAAGTTAAAGTATGGATTCTGAGTATATTGTCGACAAAAACATATTTTGTAAACTATGCCACACACCTTTAAAATCTAATAGAGAATATTGGAGTAAATGTGTAGAAAAACTAGACTTAGGCATAAGTTATGAGCCAACAAGTTATGAGCCAATCCGTTACGTTTATCTTGATGACTATGGTGACCATCGATATAGAATTGTTGACAAAAAGAAATGGTTACTCTCTAAGTTAAAGTATGGAATTTGATATTAATCCGAAGAATGATTTAGATTCTTGTTTATGGAAAATTTTTTGCGACGACTATACCTTTCCACATACCAGCTGGTCAGATTGGCCAGATTTTATAAATCAAAAAGATATGGGAATTAAATGTTCTTTTATTGAAAATAGAGCATATCTTAATTATGAAATAGTTGACGAGAAAAAATGGCTACTAGCTAAGTTAAAGTATGGAATTTGATTATAATCTTCATATAGACGATATGAATCTATTCAATCAATGTATTGATAATGGTACTTTTGTTTTTATTCCGGAGATCTATGACTTCTTTCAAAAAGAGTATATTAAGTCTAGACCCGGGCCGTACTGGAAAGGTTTTATCTTTAATAAAGATATTGGCGTAGTACCTTGCGTCAGTCATTCAAATGAAAAAATGTATAAACACTCTATACATTCTGATTATTATTATATAATAGATAAACAAAAATGGTTACTCTCTAAGTTAAAATATGGAATCTGATATTGACCCTGATATTATATTTGACACATTTTGTTCTGATTGGTACAAAATAGATAAACCAAAAAGTCCGAATAATAATATGCGTCTTTTATGGAAAAAATTTATTAAAAGTCTTGATTTAGGAATTGAATGTATCCAAGCATCAGAAATACCAGACGGTGATGTGTATAAAATCATTGACGAGAAAAAATGGTTACTCTCTAAGTTAAAGTATGGATTCTAATTATATACAATCAGATTTAATTTGTGATAAGCTAGTCGATATTTGGTGCGAATCAAATATTAATCACTACTATGATTTCATGAAACATTTAGATATTGGCATCGTGCCTGTTGGATCTGATACAGTGATCACCGGTGAATATAAAATCGTAAATGAAAAGAAATGGCTACTAGCTAAGTTAAAGTATGGATTCTGACACATTATTTAATACAAAGATTCTTATTGCCGTAGCAAAAGAATTCGCAAATTCTACTTATGATGGATATAAAGAATTTATTGTTTCCAAAGATTTTGGCATTATCCACATTAAAGGAAATGACTATAAAATAGTAGATGAAAAGAAATGGCTACTAGCTAAGATAAAGTATGGTTTATAAAACAAGTTCTAATACATTTTACAAACATCCTATTAATCGAGAATGGGAAAATTATAATAAATTCACAGCTGAACAAATTTTATTTGAAAATAATTTATACCAAGGTGATTTATTCAATAAATTCTTAATGACTCATTTCGGATTACATTTTAATTTTGAAATCTTCGATAGAATAAAAACACTTCCGGGATTTGATATGGAAACATATACCTATGAATTCGATATTCTGAATAGTGAGAAGTTCCTTTTAGCTAAGTTAAAGTATGGATTATAAACCTTATGAATACGAAGATAATAGTAGAGTAGATGAAGCTCTTTGTGAAATCTTCTTAGATCAATTTATCAAAGAAAATGGTGTACCTAATGGAGATGGTATTGATGGCTGGTGCAAATACATTAATAAAATGAACCTCGGAATCCGCGTGGACCGCCGCCGCGACCTAGTAGGAAAACATACTGCAGTAACCAGTGAGCATTGGATTTATACGGTAATAGACCTCAAGACTTGGTTCTTAACTCAACTCAAATACGGTTTGACTTTTCGAAATCCTGAACCAAAAGAATAGTCTTCACTCACTCGATCTATCACATCTATATTTCTAGTAGGGAATATAGAATCTCGGAGAACAACGGGCCTGTTGCGCTTATAGGAAATCGGAAGGATTTTTAGAAAAAAAAATTTTTGGTTCGGAGGTCTTCGGAAGGCCATTAAGGAAATCGGAGGGATTTATAGAAAAATTAATGGCATGCGCCTTCTACCGCCCGCACCCGGCCGACTTGTTTATAACACTATTTAATTACTCACGCTGTCTCTAGACACTGTCTTCTGTAGAAGACTCCATACTTTCCATTCGAGACCGTCTACTACGTTGGCTACGTTGTCTAGACCACCTACCGCGTTAAAGCCATCGGCAAGAATAGATTTGGCCTCGGGAGTTAAGTCGGCCTGCAAGAAATAAATCCGGCGGAGCAGGGCCAGTGTTTGCACCAAGGTCTTTTGTGTCTTGATCAAGGCGACCTGTTCTTTCTTTGTCATAATAGACTACTTCGCTTGCTGCTGATAATACCTATTACCACCGTTGCAACGCTTAGTTGGCGAAGAAGTAACTAGCTTTCAAACCGGTCTTCAAAGGGCGAACTTGAACTGCGAACTCATAGTGAGACTTTGTAACTTTGTTCGACTCTTGTTTGATGTATTCATCGCGCGCCGCTTCTGCTTCTTCGTTAGTAAAATAAAGACCCATGAGAAGCTCGCCGTTATAATCTTCTTTATAAAACACACCGTAGACAATTTCGTTCTTCATAATCTTGATTCTTTCTTCTTTTATCGAACCCCGAGAGTCCATTCACCCGTGCTGATCTTGATGAACGCGTCTAAGCGATACACGTTACCATTTGCCACTTCCACATCGACCGTCTTGCGATTCACTTTCACGATCGTTCCTGTGAATTCTTTGAAAGTGCTAACCCGTCCATCGAACATACTAACCAACCACTTAGCTGCATCACCTACTTTGAATGCGTCGGTGATCTTCTTCGTCGTGCTGTTCTTCTTGATGAGTTTCATAATCTTGATTCTTTCTACTCTTTTATTTTAATGGGTTTCAGATGGTCCTTATTGGCAGAGATTGACAAACAGATTGCCTACATCTTCTGGTCTGATTTCGTCTCCTTCTTCAAGCCCCAAAGAAGATTTAATCTCATTCCACAAAGCATCAAAAGCTTCGCCGGTGAAAGAATCAATAAACGATTCTACACTGACTAAAGAGTAATCACAATCTCCGTACGTAAAGTTACCATTCACCTGAGAATCTTCTAAGACTTGTTCAGCTTCGTCACCGAATACACCGGTCAACAGATCCATCATTCCGAACACTTGAATGTTAATGTTTTGTGCTTTCATAATCTTGATTCTTTCTACTCTTTTATTTTAATGGGTTTCAGATGGTCCTTACTTGGCGATACTAGCCTCTTTTCTTCCCGCCAACACCGCTGCCAACACCTCCTCTACGTAAGCCTTGTTCGCAGGATAATCCGTCTTCAGAATGAAATTCCTCAGCTGAGCAATCGCTTCGTCCACCGGAACATGAATTTCCGCTAGGATATCATTTGCGGCCTTAACAGCAGCAGCAGACAAAGCAGCAGACAAATAGACATTGAATTTGTTTTCCATACTATTATTTTATTGGGTTTCAGATGGTCCTTAAGAGATTTTAACGTCCTGCTAGCTTAGCCTTATTCAGACTCTTCGAAAGCGTATTGGAATGACTTAGACAGATCATTCAATTCATCAGCGAAGCCTAAACATGTACCAGCCACCGCATCCGCAAAGTCCGTTTCATGAGCTGTGCGGACCACATAGGTAGCTACTTTTGCATCCGCCAATTCGATTGCTTTAGACATCAATACAGAAGCCTGGTTAATATATTCACTGATCAACGTTGCTTTTTGTTCTGCGGTCATCATAATTTCAATTCTTTCTACTCTTTTATTTTAATGGGTTTCGTTTGTTCCTTATCTTCTCTTTTGATGCCGTTAAAAGTCATCCTGGTCCTGACTAGCTTCTTGATCGTGAGATTCTTCATATCTAGCACAATCCGTCATCAGATCATTAAGCTCCCATGATAAGGCTAGGCCTATAGGTTGGAGAGCTGGATTCTGCAATTCAATAATCCTCTGCTGTGCCCAGTCGTATTGCTCAGTAGTCATAATCTTGATTCTTTCTACTCTTTTATTTTAATGGGTTTCGGTTGGTACAAAAGATTCTTTTCTTTCGGTCCTGAGGTCCGCCCATGGGCCAATTGCGCCCGGTACGGTCTTAAGCCCGCCTATAGGCCCCCCCCC
>Ga0255098_1000294_pt1 | contig 15061 bp, 7 predicted proteins | sample Colum_Atlam_RepC_2_FD_188440 | JGI IMG/M metagenome (GOLD analysis project Ga0255098, IMG submission 188440) | Freshwater microbial communities from Columbia River, Oregon, United States - Colum_Atlam_RepC_8d | ecosystem: Environmental > Aquatic > Freshwater > River | place: USA: Oregon... | reverse complement strand
AAAGAATCAAATGATTTTACGATTTGACCTTTTTCTAGACCGAATACTGACTCTAAAATTTCTATAAACGTGTCCTTTATCCAGACCCCCAGCTTTATTAATCTAGGTTTAAGAACAGGCCAGATACGATCCCAAGCTTGTCCAAGCTGTTGCCACAGTTTTCCAAAAACTGCAAAAAGCTCAGATGTAGCCCCATTGACGCCGGCGCCGATAGTGTCCAAGAAATCAGAAGACAAGAATGTCTCAAGGCCTTTTGATATTGTTTCAAGTCCTACAAGCAATATTTGATTAAAAATACTCCAGACAGTCAAGAGTACTGTCTTTCCTCCGTCAACAACGCCCTTCAAGATTGAGCTATTCGAAGAGAAGAAATTGCCGAAAGACTTTTTTATGTTGTCCATGAATCTGGCAATCGCACTGTCTTTCTTGCTGGGATCTGACAAGTCAGACATCAGTGCGGTGAAATCCTTTTTAAAACTTCCTAACAATTTACCAAAGTTGTCTCGACTGAAGAATTTGGCAAGAGACGACAAAAACTTCTGGAGTCCCGGGAAAGACGTCACAAAAATTCTTCCGATATCTCTAAATGCCCAGTACGTGGAGATGAGAGCACGTCTAATGTTGCGCAGAAGCTCATACATGGGTTTTGCTCGTGTCATTCCATCCATAAATCCTTTCGACATTGCAGCGCCGAAAGATTTAAATTGATCTCCTCCGCTTCCAAAGACTCGATCGATGCTCTTGGCTAGCTCTTTCATGACCTTTAGCTGTTGTTCTTGAATACTTCCAGCTTCTTCTGCTGAATCTGCAATCTGACTATATGACAGTCCTTGAGTTTCTGCAGCGAATGCAGCCTCTAGAGAGGCGCCGGTAAGAGACGTCTGTTGTTCGAATAGCTTTCTCTCTGCATTAGACAGACTCTCAATTGTTCTACCTGAAGCAAAAAATGCTCTTCGCATCTCTTCGATTGCTTCAGGTCCACCCTTCATTAGCTGCATTGTGTCGACATTCATGCCGAATGCCTGCGCCATCTCAGCAGCACCTTTTGCTGCATCTTCAAAATTGAGGAATTTATTCATGACATTTCCAAGGTCTTGAATTTCAAGTCCCAATTTAGAAGCATATACAGCTGCAGCAGTCATGCTCTCGATCGAGAGTGATCCAAAGTTAGAGATGTCTTTTGACATCTCGCCGACGGCTTTTCCAATTACCTTGGCATTAATTCCATACTGTTTGCCCATTCTCTGTGCAATTGATGTTGCCCTAATAATCTCCTTCGTTCCATCTCTGCCCAAAGACTTTGCATGCTTGAGCATTGCGGCAGTCGCATCAGCGCTACCCGTAAAGCCTCTCGTGAGTGCTAAGAGCTCTGGTATGTTTCCAGTGATTTCGTCCTTGAGTCTATTGAGGCTTGGGCCTAAGGCTTCAGCAATAGCTTGAAATTCTTGCATCGCTTTGGCAATACCTTCAGGACCATAACCGAACATCCTTCGTACACTTAGGCCGGTTCCGGCAAAATTGCGCATTTCTCCACGGATTTCTCTTATAGAACCGTAAAGAAGTTTGCCTTCATTTTGAGCAATATCACCAAAAGCTTTTCTAATTTCTTCTATCTGTAGAAGAATAGGATTAATTCCAGACGGCAGAGTATTTGCCCACTCAATAAGGCCGTTAAGAATTCCAAAAGGTATCGATGCAATAGCAAGACCATAAGTAAAGAAGGATTTTGCAAGATTAGAGATTACTTCTACTGCGCCAAATGCAACAGAAACAACACCGCTTAGAGTGCTGCCAACAGTCTTGAGAGCTCCCATAAATGAAAAACTGCTTTTGCTGCCTTCATCTAGAGATTTTGCTAGCTCATCTATGCTCTGTGCTGTCTCTTCTGCAGACTTAGCTGACACGCCGAGACTAGCGTTTAGTTCTGCATTCGCCTTTGCAGCTCCACCAGCAGCAGCCTGCTGGTCCTTTAGTCTCTGCGTCATTGCTGCAATTAGCTGATTGTGTGCCGTCAAGACAGCATTTTGCTGCTCTAATATCTTGTTCCTCTCAACAAGGAGATTGTTGAGCTGTTGGTGTAAATCTAGATTGCCAACGCCGATATCAGGTGTATTTGCCATCTAAGTGTCTATCCTTCTAAGAGTTAATTAGACACTTGTCAAAAATACCAGTTTTCACCAGTCAATTTTTTGTATTTTTGTGCCGCTAGATTTTTTTGCGAAGCGAGTACAATAACATCCGCAATATTAGCATCTTCACTCTCTAAAAGTGTATATAGTTTTTTAGAAGCTTCTAGAACTTCCGCTATGCAACCAACCTTCTCTTTTGGCCCTTTAATATCAATTGTTCGATATTCTCCAAGGATATATTTGGCTGCCATAGTTTTAAAATCGCTTGAATTAGACATAAGATCCCCCTTGTATTATTAAATATTACGAAGAAAATTATGTGAATCTTCGAAGCTTAGCTGGTACATCTGCTCGAGCTCTATTTAGCATGGCTCGAGAATCAGGTGAGTTTTGATGAGCCGCCCTAGAAGCTCCTTCACTTTTCTTAAATTCTTGATTTATCCGCTGTATAAACCAGACTCTTTGCCACATTGGAATACTATGCGCTTCAACATAGCTAAAACCCATGTAGTACATAAGAAGAAATACTTGTTCTAAGTATGACTCTTTATACTCCTGAGTATTTTCAGTTGTCAGGCCAAAAAAAGCTTACGCCTAGAGGCAGCCTCACTTCTGATGACTCATCACAGTTAGGGCACTCGATCCACGATTTCATATCAATTCCAGGCTCACTGGCGTCCATGAACTTCCTCAAAGCCAGCGAATCACGTGCAGGCATATTGCGAATGAATGACTGTACCTTTACCTTGTCGGTAGTGCCCTCAACAGACACTACAGAATACATGAGCTTCTGCGTAATCAAATTGTCCGACTGCTGACCCTGCTTCTTCTTTCTCTCAGATGTCACAGTGATCTCTTGCTCATCTTTGCCTGTCAGAAACTTAAAACGAATAGTCTTGCCTGAAACGGGCAGCTTGAACTCAAAGAGATTCTTGCCGACCTCAACGGGATTAATTTCAAGTCGCTTGATGTTCAAGTCTGTGAGCTTAAAGCTCTGCTTAGACTTTTCAGAGCATGAGGGACAATCGACATCAACTGTGTAGTCTGCTCCATAACCTGTCACTCTAACAGCTGTCATGATTGCATTTCTATCACCTGAAATGAGCGTGTCTGGATCAATATTTTTATCGACAAGACACGACTTGAGAAGCTCTGTGATGACAGTTCCCTTCTTGATGAGTGCTCTAGAAGTCAGAATATCCTCTTCCTTCGCTGTCATTGCTCTAATGTCTACTGTCTCACGACCCGAGAGTGGTGAATCTGCAGGGTAAACCAATCCTGCCGAGGGAAGCGGTACGGACTCAACCGGAATTTCCATTCCAAAGTCGTCTCTCATTATGTTGCGTGTAGGCAGTCCGGCGCCCTGGAGCGAATTCGCTCCAAATACTTCGTTTCGATTCTCTCTAGTTGATTCAGACACATTAACCTCCATCATTAATAAATGCTAGCACATCTAATAATAATGGAGGTTTGATAGCGTCGTAAAATACTTCTAGAAAATTAGTACTGCAGGACGCAGTTATCGAATCTTATTGTGATCGAAATTTCTGTTGGATCCTCACCGGTGTAGTCCAGGTCACCAAATGTGGCATTTGTCAAAAATGCGCCCTTGATGTCCCAAAGCTCAACGACAGTTCCGACAGGATCGAGAAGCTTAAGCTGGCAGTCTCTCTTGTAGAAGTCTGCATAACCTGATCTACCCGAAACAGACTCGTAGTGAGTTCGAACCCATTCCATAACCTGCTGTGCGCCTGATGGGGCAATAGGATCGTATAGTGTGCACTCTAACGTTGAAAACTTTGTCTTTCCAGCAATATAACGAATCGAATTAATAAAATGAATCTCTTGCTCAGCTGTCTCAAATGATGGACGCTTTGCTGTTTTCATTAAGAATGCATCAATTCCCTCAATTGCAAAAACCCACCTAAACTTCCTCTTTGGTTCAAACTTGTTAGGTAACATGTCTGTAACTGAAAGTGTCTCTGCCATTTTCTTCTCCTAATGCGCCAAATGACGCTCTGATATCATAAATTTAAATATGACAGTGCAGCGCTTCAGAATCATTAATGTTATAAATATGTGACGGAGCATATTTAGATGTGAGGTCTGCATGATTTGTCCTTTGTGTAATAAAAAAACTAATACTTTGACCGAACATGTTGCAACGCATGGATTCGAGAGTGTTGAGGCTGCTTATATTGCGATGTATCACGATGGCATTGCGCCCGTTTGTAAATGTGGAAAGTGCAATAAGAGAACCAAGTTTGTATCATGGTTCAAAGGTTTCAGACCTTTTGTGAGAGGCCATAATCGACCGAACTATGGAAATAAACAAAGTACCTCTGTGGTCGATAATAGAGTAAAAAGAAAAAGAGGCGGCTGGTCAAAAGGTAAGACAGTCAAAGATTCTCCTTCTCTAGAGCGAGCGTCTTTAAATCTAAGAAGAACACTACAATCAAAGAAAACATGTCTTCGTCTTCAAAGAATTCAAGGCATTAATGCCATACAAGCAAAAGAAAAAGTTGAGCTTTGCGCCCCGAATTTTAGGGTCATTGAAAATTTAACTACCCCATTAGACTTAATGCATTTAACACTTGAGTGCAAAGTCTGCGGAAATATTCAGCAGAAAAACATATTGCATGCGCTGAATAACATTTGTAATGTATGTGATCCCATGGGAGCAAAGTCTCATATCGAGCTATATCGATCTGTTAGAGCATTAGATCCTGACACCGTCATATCCTGTGATAATATCATTCCACCTGACGTTATCGATATATACATGCCGTCATCTATGACAGCTGTAGAGTACAATGGTCTCTACTTCCACTCTGAGCTGTTTAAGAACAGACTGTATCACGCAGAAAAAACTAGAAACTGCAACAGTCTAAATATTAATCTTCTTCATCTATTTGAAGACGAGTGGAGAGACAAGCGAGATGCATGCATGCATCACATTGGCACAATTACGAATAAGAGAAAATTAAGCATCACAGAGACTCTTGTGCTCAAGATGTTAGACAGGGAGCAAAAGTCTATTTTTCTAGAGACTTATCATCTAGAGGGTGACACAAATACGACACATGATATCGGAATATTTCTAGATAATAAAATTATTGCAGTTACTTCTTTGCGCAAACCCCGCCATCGGGAATACAGTGGGATGATTGAGCTGTGTAGATTTTGCAATATATCAGAATTAAAATCGAGTATACTCTTAGAGATCTTCCTAGACTTTATAGACAAAAATATCTGCAAAAACGAGATCTACGCTGTCGTAGATGATCGCTTAGGAATTAGACATATCTATGAAGAATCAGGCTTTATAAGAGATCATGTGCTAGAGCCCAGATTTTGGTGGACAGACGGTCATCAAAGGCTTCCGAGACACAAAATGTGTCATGACGATCATCAAGATTTAGATGATGTGCTTGTGAAGATTTGGGGATGTGATGCCAGCGTCCTAATAAAAAGGGCGCTCAAATGAGCGCCCCGATAAAACCAAGAGCTTAAATACTCAGATGAGTGCGCCCTGATTTGTTACAACGAAATCAATTGAAATGAATTCAACTGCTCTTGTTGGCTGGATGTAAATCTTGCCTCGAAGTGTGTTGTTTTCAACGTCTGCTTGAGTTGTAGTTGTTGTATCAATTTGAACTCTAAAGCGATCGACACCATTTTGAGCCTGGATTTGCTGGAGTACTGGCGTAATGAGACTCGAGAATCTCGCGAGTGTTTCGGCTCTGTTGGGCTCGAAGATGAATGTATTTGCAATTCTTCTAACACGACGTCTAATCTCAATCAGCAATCTTCTAACATTTACTCTATCGAGAGCAGTCTGTGCAGTCTGCAGCGTCTTCTGTCCGAAGACTACGACACCATTTGAATCTGCAAAGCTGGTGATAGGGTTGATGTTTGCATCATAGAGAGTGTCCATATTTGGACGGCTTAGCTTCACCTGTGTTTCAATGACGCTAGCCAAAGCACCTCTTGTGAAACCAGCGGGTGCAAACCATGGATAGGCGATCGAATCGTTGAGTGAGAAAGCTCCGAGGACAGGCACTGATGGGGGAACTTGCACTGTCGTTCTTGTGTTGGGGTCAATAACTGTGACGTCTGGGTAGTAAGCAGCTGCGAAAGATGTGTCTAGATTACGCGACTTAAAGTTGTCAACCGTGTAAGACACAGAAGGCAATTGAGTGCTGGAGCCTGTCATGAAAATATTTTCTTGGTCCTTCTCCTCAATGTCCATGATGTACATTGCATCAAATCTAGATTCAACTGCATCTATTGCATAATCAGTGATCGATGGGTGACGCATACCAGGAATTGAAAGCAACTGGATATCAACGTCTGTCTTCTCAGAGAGAACGTCAACTGCTTTTCTAAATGCTGCAATTGTGGGTCCATATACGCCGCCCTGATTTAACTCATCATCAAATTCACGACGCACAGCGATGTCGGTCATCTTTGACTTCTGCTTATCAAAGATGTTGTAGCCATCAAATCCGCCCTGCACCATGCAAGTGAATTTTGCGAACTGCCTTGTCGACAGATCCTTTAGATCATTTGCAGGATCTAAGAATCTTGTAACATTGCTTGGATAAACTGTTCCGTCTGTGCCGACTAGTTCATCTGCAAGAACTCCATCTCTTCTATAAACAGCTGCACCCCAGAGTGTCGGAGCAGGTCTATTTGTAGAGCCTGTGACAATCTGCACATTCTCTAGAGAGAATTTGTTCTTGTTGAAGCTATCCACGTCGACAACAATTCCATCGCCGAGATCTGGAAGACCAGAAGTGTCTACAGATGAGAAATTGAGTCCTGTCTGGAAGCTTGGGAAAAACTTTGCAAAGCTAACCATCGACTTGTTGATAACAGCGTTGGAGTTCAGGTTGTTAGGATTGCTCTGAACTTCAAACTGCACACCCCATGTTAGTTTGCTATTGAGCTTCTTTGTCAAACCTGTGCCTTGAGCGATTGAAGCTCTCATGGGGACAGGCGGCTCTTTGACTTTAGCAAAGTCAGCAGTTCCGAGGCCAGAAAGATTTGCGACATATCCTGTCAAGAGAGAAGATTCATCTACTTCAATTCTGCCTGCTGTGTTTGTGTGAGCAAAGCCTTCAAAGCCGATAGGTAAGCATTCGGGATTTGCACTCTGTCTCGAGACCTGTGGATCCATTTCTAGACGAATGTATCTAGACGCATTTGCGTAAGAACCTTCGATTCTAAGCTTCTGCCTGCCTGTGAGCTGGTCTAGATCGTAGAATACATGGCGATCACCAATGACCTTGGCCACAAAGCGCTCAGAGCTAGGATCTAAAGTTAAACCTCTAAATGACTCCAGAACAACGGGATCAATGTCTGTGTCATCAATGCTTCTAACCAAGAGATCAAAAGTTCCATACTTGTAATTGAGGTTATTGCTAGCAGCAATATTTTCAATTGTTATCTTGAAAAGTTGGTTTCCTGATGCACCGTCATCGAGAGAGTGAACCTTAAACAGCTTCTTATTTTTGCCACCAAATTTCTGAGAAATGAACCATGGCGATCTTGCCGTCTGGAATCTTTCTTCAAAATTCTCGTAATTGGGCAGCAAACCGTCAGGCATATTCCAATCAGAAGTTCCATGCAGGAGGAGAGCGGCATCATTTACGAGTGGTGTAAATACAACAGTCGGGAAGCTCTCAGAATCAGATCCAACGTAACCAGTGATTGTGACGACATTGCCGACAGCGGCTGCAATAAAATATGTGTCTAGAGCAGGTATACTATTAATCTTAGCGCTAAGATCATTTGCTGCGTCATCTGTGCTTACCATGCCGCTGATATCGATATCATTTGCACCAGCGCCACCATTGACAAATGTAATTACGACAGGATCGCCGCCGTCTTTAGGAGTCAATGTGAATGAATCTCCCGGGTATGGAATTGATGCGAATGTAACTACGGACGACAAGTTGACACCAGCTACAGGCTCAGTAGTGACCTCTGCACTAATTGAATCAGGCTCAACGAGAGTGATCGACGGTTCAGTTCCGCCAGCGGGTGTATTGTCGCCAGTGACTAGAACGATGCTGTCATCTCCGCCATCGATTACAGATGTGAAAAATCCTCCTAGCAAGGCATTAATCGCTGTGTTTAGCGCGGCCGCAGCGGCGTCTGCATTTGCAAGAACGCCAATTTCAATTTCATTTGGTCCTGCGGCGCCCTCAACAAACGTAATTGTTTGTGTAGAATTATCACCGTTGACGAAGCTAAAGCTGGTTCCATGAACAGGAACACCGCTAAAATCTATAATCGCCTCTAGATCTTGTCCTGCACTGGGTGATATATCTACTGCTAGTGTAACAGCACTAGCAGCTGCGACGCCGCCGAGCACTACTTCTGGCAATACGCCACCCGTTGAAGATTGACCTGTTACTGTTACAACAACTCCCGCGCCGCCTGCAGAGAAAAGATCATCTAGTGCGAGTAATGTATTGATCTTGTTTCTAAGTGCAACAGCAGCATCAGCAGCATCAGCAATACCCACAAGGGTGATCTGATTATCAACGGCAGCTCCTGCAACGAATGTAATCACTTCGTCATTACCGGCGTTATCTGTCAAAGTAACAGTAGTTCCTGCTGAAGGAATTCTGTTGAAAGTTAACTCTGTAACAAGATCAACATTGTTGACTGCAGAGATATCCTCATCTAGAGTTGCTGAATTCTCACCGCTTCCGTAAGCTGCACCAGGAACTGCAATCGAAGGGTAGACATCATAGTGTGCATAGAGCAAGTGTCCGGCCTCTTCAATCTTGTATGGATCTGTGTTGAAAACATTTGGGAAGTAATCAGCAGCTGTAGGATCAAATGACGCAGTTATAACATTGCTATGAAGATCGCTCGGCTTATGACCGTTAAGAATCATCATGAATGTCTGCTTGCCATCTGTTGTATTTACAGAGCCGTGAGATGCGCCGGCGTCTCTTGTCGCACCAAAATCAAAAAAAGCTCTTAACGAAGGATTTGGCGTGTTATTCTCTAGCGCATTTGTTGAAAGTGAAAGATTGACACCAGAAGCAGCAAAAATAACACCTCTCAGGATTGGGAATCCCTGATCAGTTGTGATTGTGTCATTTCCTAGCGCGTCATTTAAAATCTCTGCGCTTCCTGCCGAAGTTGCGCGCATGAAGGAAGCAAGGAAATGTGTTCTTCCAGGCGCAGGTGCAGGTTCGGCGACACTGATCGTTGGTAGAGTTAAGCCCACATCGCAGCTACCTGTGATGGTAACAACTGCATCAACACGAACTGCTGTAAAAAATCCAACCAGGTCTGCATCAATCTTGCTCTTGAGTTGAGTTGCTGCATCAATTGCGCTAGTCAAAGAATCAATACTGATTTCTCCAGCACCCGCAGGGCCTTCAACGAATGTTAATGTTGAAGTTGCGTTATTCTTCTTTTTGAATGTAACAGCTGTACCAGCTGCAGGAACTCCCAGGAATGTCAGTTTTTTTACAAGATCAACTCCGCCAACCGTAGGAGATGTGATCAGAGTTTCAACAATGACATCAGAGTTTGCATGAGGATTGCTGCCCACAAAACCATTGTCCTGTACTAGGCTAGAACCAACAACAAATCCTGCATTGTTGACGCGCCCGGCATTGTCACCTGCCTCTTGGCGGCGCTTACCGTCTCCAATTCCTAGAACTCGAACATATGAGCCCGCACGAGCGTTTTTCATCCACTCATTGACAGCGAGAGGTCCAAATTTTTCGCCATCAGAACTTCCAAATTCTGCTACGAAATCCTGATATGTTGCAAATGTAATAGGAACAAATGCACGACCTTTTTGTGCAGTTCCAATAACTCCCGCAGGAACTCCCTGTGGTGCAATAGCTGTAGGCCCAGAGACATCGATCTCTCTTGTTGACACGCCAGGGCTCTTAAGTGGTGATGCCATCGTTTAAACTCCTATCACATTAATCTTTAAAGTTTATCAATTTATACATATGTCTTATTCGAAGATAACACCGCTATTTGTGATAACGAAGTCGATCGAAATAAACTCAATTGCTCTTGTTGGAACGATAATGATTCTACCGTTCATTCGATTTGTATCGACATCTGTCTGAGTATTGTTGGTTGCATCGCAAACAATCTTAAATTGCTCAATGCCGGCCTGTGCCTGAACAAGAGTGAGAAGCGGTGAAACCTGGCTAACAAATCTTGCACGTGTCGCAGCGTTGTTCTGCTCGAAGAGCAAGCGATTAGCCTGAGATGCAACAATTCTCTTAACCTCGATCAGAAGGCGCCTTACATTTACTCTATCTAGCGCAGACTTTGCCATTTGAAGCGTCTTCTGTCCAAAGATCACGAAGCCTCCAGTTGGGAATGTTGCGATAGGATTGATGCGAGCATCGTAAAGAACGTCTCTATCCGCTGTATTGAGTCTTATGTCGACATTTGTAACAGAATCAAGAGCGCCTCTATTAAAACCAGCTGGTGCAAACCACGGATACGAGACTCTATCATTGTAGGCCAATGCACCAATCGCAGGAACCGATGGAGGCACCTTTATATTGATTTGGCTGGATGGCTCTCTAACGTATACGTCTGGGAAGTATGTCGCAACGTAGTTATTGTCGATAACTCGTGTCTCGAACTTTTCGGATGTCTCTCTGGCGTCAACTCTTGCAGCAGAGTCATCAAACAAACGATTGCCGTCTGCATCATAATTTGCAATATCCATGAGGTAGATTGCTAGACCAAAGTCTTTTGTCTTTGATGCAGCGTAATCAGAAATAAACGAGTCTCTCATTCCTGGGATTGCGAGTATATTGATATTAGAAGACATTGGGTCTGTGATGATATCGACAGCGGCTCTATATGAACTAACAATGTTATTCTTTGTACCAATTCCTGTCATTGAGCCGTCGTCTGTACCGACAAGTCCTAGACCACCAACGAGAGAACTATCTGCTTTACCGCCTACGTCGGCAGATGCAGCTCTATCAGTCATGTATCTATTGTCTCTATCGAGAACATTCAATCCGTCAAATCCACCGTAGAAAATCGTCGTGAACTTATTGAATTCTTGGAATCTATTGAAGACCGTCGAAGTGCTATGAACCAGCGTCGCCATAGTAATTCTATTGCGAGCTCCATCAGCAACTGTGTAATCAGTGCCATTGGGATGCACGTTTCTCATATATGCTGCTTCTAGCATATGGTCTCTAGCAGTTCCTGTAACGTCTGTAATATGACCAGCATCTAGCTCATTGTAGAGTGCAACTCTTGCCAATGTGAATTTGTTGCTATTGAAATAATCTTTTGCAGAACCTGTGACCAGTGTGTCTAGCTTCTCGATGCCCTGGAACTTGGTGTAGCTCTTGACAAGAGCATTGAGCTCAGAGCTGACATTGGCATTAAGAACTGCATTACCTAGGCTGCTAGTTGAAGGAAGCTTCTCAAACTTAACACCCCAGTAGAATCTCGAATCGACTCTCTCGTTACGTCCCACATGTCCTGTGTACGAAGGTGATTCACTAACTGCGCCACGTGTGCACTTGAAGCGAAGTGGAAGTGGAGGAACGATTGCGCGCTCAACATGAAGTCCATCCAAGTCTTCATTATCATCATTCTCGATATATGCACTCATGCGAAGTGAGTCGGCAGTGCTTAGAAGTCTTCCATTTCTATCATAGATCGATGCGTCTCTATCTGTAAGCGCATTGTTCGTCTTGATTGCAGGAACGCCTCTAAAACCAAAGGGAACTGCATCGCTAGGAACGTTTCTTGTCTCAACGCTGTCATTCATGACAATGCGAATGCGAGTCGAAACATTTGCATACTTTCCAGAAATAACTAGACGACGCTCAGACTCATCAACTGCATCAAAGTTGTAAGAAACCTTTTTGTCACCAATTTTCTTGGCAATGTAGCTGGGGCTGCTTGGATTCAAATTACAATCAGGATAGTACTCTAGGATCTCAGGCATTAAGTCAGAGTCATTAAAGTTTCTAAGCTGAACATCAAATGTGCCAAAGGGATTGAGAGGATCATTTGACTTTCTGATGTTGGCAATTGAGATCTTGAATTGAGAGTTACCCCACTCACCATCACTGATAGTCTCAAAACTAAAGAGATCATATTCGACAGCGCCATATGGCTGAGAAATAAATGATGGTGTCTTAGGCGTTGTAAATCTCGAATCAAATCGACCAAAAAGTTTGCCTAAGCTCTCACCTGTAAGATATCCTGAGTTTGTTGTTGATGCAGTTCCTGAAACAACACCTACAAATCCTGTGCCACCGTCGTTGGGTGCGATCGAAACAAGCTCAGATTCTACAGGAAAGTCTAGATAGAGAAGATGCTGCTCTTCCTGGAATCTATCTGGGTCTGTATTGAGAACTTTGCTCAAATAAGATGTGCTTGAAGGATCAAGAGATGCTGTAAAGATCTTGACACCTGGTGATCCCTCGTCATTCGAGAAAGCTGCTCCAGCGGTCGATGAAAGTACTAGTCTAAAGTTATTATTGGAGTCAATTTTTCCAAATGAGTGTCTAGCAGATCTAAAATTGGAAAAAGTCTCATCAAAATTCATGACCTCAAAATGAGAACCTGTTGTTGTAAAGAGAACAGCTCTCACAAGATTGACTCTCTCTTCGCCAGATAAGTCATATGATTCATTGTCTGAGAATATTGGGAATCCTGCCGACTCAAAGGTATTGACTGAATGTCTTGCAACGATAAATTGAACAGCGCCCATGTCGACGCTACCAATTCCCACCCCAGCAGACTCAGGTGTGCTTACAGCAGCACCCTCTAGTTTAAAACCTGCGTTCTTAGTAAAGCCGCCTAGCTGTGTCTCGAGACGCTGCGAAGCTGTCTCATTTGATCCTGCTCCGAGCACTCTCACGTACGTAAGGGCATTTTTGCTCTTAAGAAACTCTCTAACGGCATATGGTCCAAATCTATCAATGCTGAGAGATCCGAATTTATTCTCAAAATCAATTAAATTACCAACCGTCACAGGCACAAATGCAGGACCTTTCTCTGCTGTGCCAATAATGCCACCAGGCGTACCTGTAGCAACAGCACTTCTAGCTGAAAGATCAACTTCCTGTTCAAAAAATCCAGGTGATCTGAAAGTTTGCTCAGCCATTGATATTATCTCCTTGGACTCAAAATGTTAAGTGTAGATTTACTAAGATAAGTATCGCGTAAAATTGAAAAATTCTATTTATTGCGATTGAGGAATTAATGAATTTAAACATCGCCCAAGTCTATAATAATTCCTTCGCGATAAACTGATTCTCCCTGCCGATTCTGTGAATTTTCAAACCCGGTTCTAATTTTTCGTGCCCTAACCGCTATTTTCTTCCTCTTGCCGGTAAAAGGATCGACCTCATACTTGTAAAAGATAATATCGTTTTCAGCGCCAGAATGTCCACCGATTACAGAAATTTCACGTGAGTTGTTGGCGTCTGCAATGATGCTACCATGTGGTTCACTTTCGCCAATTCTAGTCAGATTTGATGAGGAATTATTGACACCAATTGCCTGACCGGGAAGACCATCACCCTTAGTAGACATTTCATCCAGAATATAAGCACTAGGAGATGAACTAGGAACATTTGCATTTAAGTTTTCAACTAGTTGCTCTGTAATTCCAGCTGCTTTAAACTCAATATTTGGTGCAGAAATACTTCTGCGAAGCCCATTGGGACTACCGGGATAATCAGGCATAATGAGATAAGCATTTACTTTAATATCAAATGATTGCTTGACAATACGCTCTGAGTCTGTAAAATCATCAAAATTTTCTCCTGTAGAGAAATCACTGCCGACGTAACCTACAAACCAATAACCTTTTTTAGTCTCTAGACGAAATGTCCTGCCGTAGTTATTTTGATATGTGCTCATAATGACAGATAGAATTTCATTCATCTGCTTTGTAAACTGAGACCAGATCGTAATATTGTAAGTGGCCTGGTAGTACTTGACAGGAGGCATTGTTATAATTTCGTAGATGTTATCTGCAAGATCAGGCTTTAAGAGTTTTCCCTCTAGTACTTCAAGAGACGGCGAAACATGTTTTCGACGCGAACCCACTGTCCCTGGGAGTACACCAACGTCTGATTCTTCCTCTCGATGAGAAGTACTTGCAATATTATCCTGATTTTGAAGACCAATTTTGTTCAAAAGACGTTTGTAAGTGTCACTCTCAGGAGAAATTCTTATCTTAAGCTTACTGGGATGCATTTGTCCAGGACCGTGACCATTATCAGGATGTTGATTTAAGCCTGTCCTCATTATTGAAATTAGGGGCAAAATAAGCGTTTTATTCTTGTCTCTAAGCGGTTCTTTCCTGTTGAGAACTGCAAATCTTTCACCTGTCGCAAAAATAACTGGAATTCGCTTAGATTCTCCATTAAGAACATACTGCAGCGGCAATTGCTCATTAAAGAGATCGAATACAGATCTATCTGCATCTTCCAGCGTGCATGAAGGAACCACAAAGTCCGTGGGTATATCTGGGCCTTCATATCCTGTAGGCTCTCTCTTGACGCCCGGGGGAAATTGTGTCTGTCTAATTGACATTATTACTCATCTCCATAAAAAGACGATGTAATTCCATCTTTTTCAACTTTTTGTGGTTTTGCAGCGTCAAGTTTTCCTTGGTCGATGAGCGCGCGCTTATCTCCTGTCTCACCCAGCTCATTTGTCTCGTTGCCTCTCTGCTGTACAAAGACTTCCTGCACTGCATCTGCCTCATCGACATTTTCTGAGAGAGGACCAGAAGGACGAACATTAATCTGTCCTGTTCTAACTTGCTTTCCAGTGACTTTATAGCCTGAAATGTGCTCTACTTGGCCAAAAATAAGCTTTTCTACTATGATAGAAGTAATTTCATAATAGACAGAATCGTAACTAAAGTAGTCACC
>Ga0255098_1000293_pt1 | contig 15081 bp, 18 predicted proteins | sample Colum_Atlam_RepC_2_FD_188440 | JGI IMG/M metagenome (GOLD analysis project Ga0255098, IMG submission 188440) | Freshwater microbial communities from Columbia River, Oregon, United States - Colum_Atlam_RepC_8d | ecosystem: Environmental > Aquatic > Freshwater > River | place: USA: Oregon... | reverse complement strand
ATATATCAGACAACGGTAGAGGTTTGAACTTGGCTAGGTCCGAAACAATAACCAACGGCTGTGTTCGGCTAATAATCTGTGGGTTAAATATGCCCATAAAACCGCCAAGGTGTCTGGGATAAATTTTGTTTTTTGATTTGACTTATACTATATATTGGTGTAAGTTCTTTATATGGGCTGTTAGTGATAGTGGTAGCACGGGAGCTTTGCAAGCTTTAGGGAAGAGTTCGATTCTCTTACGGTCCACCAAATTTGTAAGCGGGTATGATGTAGTGGTAGCCTGCAACCTTGCCAAGGTCGATGTGCCGGTTCGATTCCGGCTACCCGCTCCATTTTTAAAATATTTTTATATATTTATAAGAATGAATACAAATAAGAAGTTAAATGACTTAAAAAATAAATTGAGTCAATTGCAAGACGAGTTAGAAACCAAGGATAATAATCCGATAGAATCTAATAGAATCCGTCGTGAAATAGAAATTGTTGTTAAAGATATTAAAAGAGAAGAGTTAAAACAACCAGTTTCAGTTGAAAGAGGTAAAGAATTATTTGCAAATATGAGAAAAGAACTGGGTTTAGATGAAACAATTTCGTATAAAGAATTTTTTGATCTTTGAGAATTTATGGGCATATACTGGTCTCGATTTAAGACAATTGACTAGTTAGGCGTGTAGAGGATGATAGTTGGCCTCTTAAAACTTCTATCAAAACATTAACTGCTGAAGATAATGTAATCAGCTACAACTTCACCTCCCGTGATGCAGTAGCACTAGCAGCCTAATTTGGCTGCACATTCGATATTATGATGTCTGATAATAATATTGAGTGTAAACTATCAGGCTATATCAACAATTTGATTTGCGTTGTTGGTTGAGTATTTTGTAAATCTTTAGAACAATTAGTTTTGACATTTAATATAATTGTTCTTAACAACTAAAAAATGTATACACACGTAGTCTGATTATGATACTGTTTTAAAGACAAGGGTTCGACTCCCTTTATGTCCACCAATTTCGGTGATAAGTAAAAACAAATAATAAAATATAGTATATGACAAAACAAGAAGCAGAAAAGAAAGTGTATGAGTTGACAGAAAAGTTAATCTTTGTAAAGAAAGATTTCAAGGATGTAGCTGCCGGTTATAAAGAGAAGATGAAAGAGATTGAGAGCGAAATTAAAGCTATTGTTGAAGAAACAAGTTCACTTCCATTAGCATCTTCAAAAGATATTGAAGGTGATGATGAATGATTTAATTTATGACTGGTTATCATAAATTTGTACATTAAAACCAAAGTAATAACAATTAAACTATATAGTTAATATGTCTAAAAAGACTAATAAAAAAGAAAACGGTGTAGAAAGTAATGTTGCTACAGAACAAAAATGTTATGTAGTTACACGAAGTGGCTTGAGAGTAAGTGAGTTAGTATATACTAATAAGAATGATGCTAAGACTGAATTTGATCATTGGTCTGGTATTGTTAAGAAGTGGCCGGATGGTACTAAAATTGAGTTAGTTGAATACAACGAAACTCGACATAAAGTATCATAATTTAATAAAATAGTAAATTGATGTAACGCTATTAAAATAACTTTAATAGCGTTTTTTGTTTTTTGTAACAATGTTTTTGATATTTATATCTGTATGCCAAAAGCATCCAAACATAAATTATACTCGTTACCTTCAAATTTCAATGAAATGAATAAATTCATTGAACACAATAAAATTCAAATGATGGAACATGTTGTTTCGTCAATTGAATATGCAATAGACAAGAAATTAAGTTTTGTTGAATTATTTAGTTTTAATGATTCTGATTTTGTAGTTACATTGCCAAAAGATCAATTCAAAGAAAATTTGGAAAATGTATATCAATATTATATTGAGAAGGAACATTATGAGTTATGTATCAGAGTTAAAAATGTCGAACAAAAGTTAAACTCAGCTTTAAATAAATTAACGCATGAAAAAAAGCAAAAAACTTCAAAAGTCAAAAAATGATAACAACAACAACGAAACCAGCGTCGAACATAAACATGATACAAGCCCAGTCGTATATCAAAGAACAAAATTAAAGTATGAGTTATCTATATTTGAAAGAGAATTAACAGAAAAACAAAAAGAATTTTTAAATATTGCATTAAATAAGGACACAAAATTAATTTTTGTAAGTGGTCCTGCAGGTTCAAGTAAAACATATATTTCAATTTATAGTGCTTTAAAATTATTAAATCAAAAGAAAGTAAGTGATTTACTTTATATTAGAAGTGCTGTAGAAAGTGCTGACAGTAAAATTGGATTTTTGCCTGGTGAAGCTGATGAAAAAATGGCTCCATATATTCAACCATTATTGGAAAAATTGGCAGAATTGTTACCAAAACGAGATATTGATAGTCTACAAAAGGAAGATCGTTTAGATAGTATTCCCCTTGGATTTTTAAGAGGTTTGAATTGGAATGCTAAATGTATTGTTGCGGATGAAGCGCAAAATATGACAGTAAAGGAATTAACTACTCTAATTACAAGAGTGGGGGAGTTCAGTAAAGTATTTATATTGGGTGATCCAGATCAAAGTGATATCAATGGTAAAAGTGGTTTTACTAAGATAATGAATGCTTTTGACGATGATGAAAGTAAAGAAAATGGTATTTATACATTTAAGTTTACTGAAGAAGACATTGTTAGAAGTACTTTAGTAAAATATATTGTTAAAAAATTAAAAAATGTCAAACCACAATGATATATATATCTATTAAAGATATATGTCCAATAGTAAGAAAATTACTGATTTAACAGATTATACTGATTCACAAGTTCAATCAAATGACTTGTTGTTTATTACAGATATTGCTGCGCAAGAAACTAAAAAAATTACTTCAATAGATCTTGCGGACTATGTAATTACTGCAAAGTCTGCATCTATTTATAATGGTAACTATACTGGTAGTTTTACAGGTTCATTTACTGGCAGTTTTAAAGGTGATTTAAATGGTACTAGTAGTTGGGCAAATAGGGCTTTAGTTGCAGATTCAGTAATAGGTGGAGCGGGAGAAGCCAATACTGCATCAAATACTGGTTCATATGGATATGGATTGGTATCAGATAAAGTGGGAGTGGATTTACGATTTAAAAAAATTGCGGGTGGAGATAATGTAATTATTGGTTTAGATACCGGTGATAATAATGTTGTAAAAATATCTGCAATAAGTACATTAACATCTCCGGGTGGTGCAACTGGAAATGTTCAATTTAATTCTAATGCGGGAACATTTGGTGGAAATTCTAATTTTTCTTGGGATACAACCAATAATAATAAATTAACAGTAGGAGGAAATGTATCTTCTACAACTTTTAGTTCTAGCGTAACAAATGCAGTTGGTTATTTTGGTACTGCAAGTTTTTCTGTTTCATCTTCTAATGCGAGATCTGCAAGTTTTGCTACATCTGCAAGTTTTGTTACATCTGCAAGTTATGCGGTTACTGCAAGTTATATTAGTTCAATATCATTATCAGAATTTCCATCATCTACATTTTCTAATACTATTAGTTCAAACACAGTGGGACAGTTCTTAGCTGGTGCAAATGAAGGTGGTGTAGGTACATATTGTTATGCTGTAGCACATGGATTTGGTGTAACGCCATCATTAATAAGGGCTACATTATATTGTAATAGTTATGATGCAAATGTAGGATATGTAACTGGTGATGAAGTTGATGTAAATAGTGCTGAAATAGATGCTAATGATTCCAATCTATTTGCGGCGTGGACTAATTCAACTTATGCTGGTGTGTCAGTAACCATAGCCAATTCAGGAGGTTATTTCTATATACCAAATAAAACTGGTGGCGGTTGGAATTATGTTAATACAACTAAATGGAATTATAGGATTAGAGTTTGGAAATAATTAATTAAAAATAGACTATGCCAACAACAAGTATAAAAATCAGTCAATTAGATCCTATTTCCAGTTTAACTGGCAGTGATTTTTTTCCAATTGACCAAAGTAGTTCAATAAAGACTTATAGAGCTAGTCTGACACAATTGCAAGATTTATTTTCAACAGGAAGTTTTACGGGATCTGTAATAGGAACAATTGTAGGCACAGGTACATCTCCTCAATTTGTAGGAACAAGTAGTTGGGCAATTAGTTCTAGTAGATCTATTAGTTCATCATATTCCGATTTTTCAAATAGTAGTAGTTATGCATTAAGTTCGTCTAATGCATTAACAGCAAGTTATGCATTAAATTCAAATGCGGGAGATTTATCAGGTGCTGGAACAACGAATTACCTTCCTATTTGGACAGGTAATAAAACTTTAGGAAATTCATCGATATATTATCGTACGCCACTTATAGGATATCCAGGAAATGTTTCTACTGATAATTTTTATGTTCAAAAAGATACTCCTATCATTTATATTACTGGTTCTGGCCAAGGAAGTTTAAGTGTAGTTTCATCTTATAATTCTGCTATGGCATTAAGAAGTGCTACTACATCTTCAGACGCACATGTATTCGTAGTTGGTGCTGATGGTGGAATGCCAGGCACAGATTCTAGAGGTGTCTTTGATTGGTCAAGTTTCAGTGGTTCTAATAATTTAGCATCAAGACAAGGAAATGATCCTGTCGGCGATGGATCTGGACAAACTAGATTGCTTCGTATTAAATCAAATGGTTGGTATTTTTGGCCACTATATGGTGCTCAAACAATTTCAAGAGATGGCACTTTTAATATAGGTGTTGATTCAGGCACAGAAAATCATGACTCTAGATTAAAGATATTTGTTTATAGTGGTAGTAGTGTAAGTAATCCTGTAGTAAATCATATTAGAAAAGCAATTGAAGTAACATATGGTAGTGGGTCAGAAGCAACAACTTTTTGTGTAAGTAGTAGTGGTAAAACTTATATTGGAGATAAATTAGAAATAAATGGTGGTGTTCAATTAAAAACTGATACAGTTTATTCTGCGATTACAAGTTTAGGTCAAAATGTTAGTATAAACGCCGAAAATTATACAACTAAATTTTTAAATTTAGGAAATCATGGTACAGCATCAATTACAATGAGTCGTGGAAGTCAATTAAATTTAATTGTAAATCAAGCCGCAACATCTGATTATACTGCTAGTTTATTTATAACCGGTTCATATATAAGTTCAAGTGGTCAAACTTTTGATTGTCCAATTGTATGGAGAAATGGAACATCACCATCAATTACAACAGGTAATGCTAATAGAGCAGATTTCTTTAGTTTTGTAGCTGTTAATACGCACAACAACGGACCAAAAGGTTCTGGTGCGCCAAATAATACGGTTATATATGCTACGGTTGTTCAAAATATGTATTGATTTATGATACCTTTTGCTTATTGGAATTCTTTTAATACATCAAGTGGTGGTGGCGGCGGTGGTGGAGGTGGTAGTGGAATTACATGTCATACATTTCAAACTACTGTTGGTCCTTGGAATGCTTCTACTGCAAGAACCAGTTTAAATGCACAAATTGATGCAGATGGAACTTTAACTGCGGACGAAAAAACTGCGATGAAGAATGCTGTAAATAGTTATGTTGATAATACAACCAGAACTGCTATGGTTGTATATAAAACAGTTAATAGTGTAAGTTATGATATTACAATTGAAAATCTACCATTGGATGAATCTGCTACAGTATCATATCCATCATCTTGTTATCCATAATATAAAAAGCAAATGTATAAATTTTTCCATATATAGATTATATGGATAAAATATTCGTTCAAATAGCAAGTTATAGAGATCCCGAATTAATTCCAACAGTTTTGGATTTGGTTGATAAAGCTAAAAATCCAGAATCATTAAGAATTGTAGTTGCGTGGCAACACGATGACAATGAAACATTGGAACCAATCAAACATTTAATTGAATATATGGATATTCCATATGTTGAAAGTAAAGGTGTATGTTGGGCTAGAAATTTAATTCAACAACAATATAATGGTGAAGAATATACACTTCAATTGGATTCACATCATAGATTTGTACAAAATTGGGATGAAGAATTGATTAATATGTATAATCAATGTAAAGAAATGGGAAGTGAAAAGCCATTGATTACGGGTTATTTGCCTCATTATGATCCGGATAAAGAAGAATTTTTACAAGAAGTTTGGAAAATGAATCTGGAAAAGTTTATGGAAGATGGTCCAATGTTTTTTATTCCGGAACCATTAACTGAAACATATGATAATCCAATACCGTCAAGATTTTATAGCGGACATTTTGCTTTTACAGATGGTGAATTTAGTAAATTGGTACAACATGATCCAAGTTATTATTTTTACGGTGAAGAAACTAATATTGGTGTAAGAGCATACACCTATGGATATGATTTATACCATCCAAATAAAATTGTTGCATGGCATTATTATACAAGAGAAAAAAGGCCAAAACATTGGGATGATCATATTATAGAAGGAAGTGATTGGAGTAAATTGGACAATGATTCTACAAATAGACACAAAAAATTATTTGGTATGGACGGATTTGAAAAATTGATAGATTCAGTTTATAATTTCGGTGATGTTAGAACAATTGAAGATTACGAAATGTATGCTGGTATTAGATTTAAAGATCGTTATATAAGTGAATATACTAAAAATAATTTATTTCCTCCAAATCCAATTGAATAAAAATTTGATTTTTTCCCAATTAAATGATATATATTCTTTAGATTACTAAAGTGGTAATCCTTGTATGTCCCTAAAAGAATACATGAAAATGGGTCTATAATAGACCATTTAAGAAAGGAAAAATATATATGTCAGTAGTAAAATATCAAAATAATCCGTTATTTCGTGCAGTTCATCGTGATGAGTTTTTAACTCCATTTGATCAAATTTTTGATGAATTTTTCAAAGCAAATGCGCCTTCTTTTAGTCAAGACTTTGGTGCAGACTTTTTTGAAAAGGGGTCATATCCAAGAGTAGATGTTATTGACTATAGTGATAAAGTTGTTATAGAAGCCGAAGTTCCAGGTTTAAGTAAACAAGATGTAAATGTTGAAGTGGAACAGAATGTACTTACAGTTAGTGGTGGAAAAAGCAAAAATGTTACAGATTCACAAGGTGGAAAGTATATTAGACGAGAATTGAAACGATCTAGTTTTCGTAGATCATTTACTTTGGGAGATAATATTGAAAAAGATACTGTATCCGCTACATTTGAAAACGGTATTCTATTAATTACTCTCAATAAAGTAAAACCTGCGACACCCGAAGTAAGAAAAGTTACGATTAAGTAACTGGTTATATATTTATTATATACCCTCTATTGTTATAAACAGTAGAGGGTTTTTTCTTTTTTGACTATATATACAGTATGAAAACACAATTTACCTTTGAAAGAATAGTAGGCTTATCCTCGTTATTTATAGCGAGTTGCGCTGCATTTTTTAGTATAATTGGTATAGGTATGTTGTTTAGTGGATCGGCAATAGCATCTATGATTATGGCTAGTTCACTTGAAATTGGTAAATTGGTTGCTACTACATTTTTATATAGATACTGGAAAAGATCACAATTGTTATTAAAGACATATCTTATTTTGGCAGTTGTTGCATTGATGTTTATTACATCTTTAGGCATTTTTGGTTATTTAACATCTGCATATCAACAATCTGCAATTGAAAATAAATTAAGTGAAGAAAAAATTGTTTATATACAAGACCAAAAAAAGATGTACAGTGATAAAATAAGTGATGCGAAGAAAAGAATTGAAAACATCAGTAAATTAAGAGTTAGTCAAGAAGAAAGATTGAATGAAAGTATGACCAATGTAATCATCAGTCGTAACCCAATTCAACTAGCACAAATACAACAATCAACAAAAGAGTTTATTGATAAGAGTGAAAAGGATATAGATACTGAAAATAATAAGATTCAGTCAACTGTTGATGAAATACAAAAATTGGATAAACAAATATCAGATATTAAGATAAAAAGTGGTGGTCAAAAAGATTTACAAACATTTAAATTTGTAGCGGATGAATTTGGTGTAGATATAAATAAAGTAGTTAAATGGTTTATTATTTGTCTTATATCAGTATTTGACCCACTTGCAATTTGTTTATTATTAGCTTATAATACTACATTAGGTGATGTAATCTATGTAAAACCTACAGTTAAAGTGGAAGAAAATCCAAAGAAAGAACCAACATTAGAAGAAATTGTTGAACAAGCAAAAGAAGAAGCTACACAAGAAGTTAAAGATGGTCAAATAATAAAAGAAATTATTAAAGAAGTTCCTGTTCATATTGAAAAAGAAGTAATAAAAGAAGTACCTGTAGAAAAGGAAGTAATAAAAGAAGTGGTGGTGGATAATAGTTATAAACCTAACCATTTTAGTTTTTAAATTAAAATTACTAAAATAGTAATAATTATTTGATTTTAGAAATTTTTACGATATATTTAATTATCAGTTTACTATTAAAATATTATGGATGAATTTGATATAAAAGAAGTATTGGATATTCTAAAAGAAGCAGAAAAGAACCAAGATTGGGATTTAGTGAATGAAGCAATATCATTTATGGAAGAATATCTTGATAATGAAGACGGTTCAGAATATGATTGATTTATGTTAACAATAATAATAATACTCACAGTAGTATTGACGGTTTCAATATGCGCAAACATTTATTTTTTCATTAAAATGAATGATTTATTGGATGTAATTGAAACAATGCAACAATGGAACGACCAATACAAAAATTTGGTAGAAAACACATATCGTAAATTAAAAGAAATTGATGAAAAACAAATTTTTGAAAAAGACGATGATGTTGGTTTTGTTTTTTCAGAGATAGTGAAGCTGATTGAATTAATCAAAGAAAAATCTAAATGAAAAAATCCAAGAAAAAAATGAAGGTTTTAAAAAAAAGAGATGTTAAGAAAAAAGTTGTAAAAAATCTTAATAAAAAAGTCTCCGTAAAATCAACAAAACAAAAAAAGAAAATGGTTATAAACAAAGTTAAGAAAGAAAAGAAAGTTATCCCACTTAAAAAGGAAAAAAATATTAGGAAACCAACGCCTAAGATTATTATTGAAGAACCTTATGTAGAACCAGAATCTCCCAAGAAGAAATCTACAGAAAAGATGTATTTTACTAAAGATACAGAAATGTATATTATCAAATACAATAAAGAAGAAGACCAAAATATTAGAAATGATATTTATGAAACTCATATTAAGAATGCATTTGAAAAGTTGGTAGAAAATGTATTCAACACATTCAAATTTACATATTTTGATAATAGTCCCATCGAAATTCAGAAAGAAACTGTTGCACATTTGGTTTCTAATATGAATAAGTTCGAAGAAGGTAAAGGTAAAGCATTTAGTTATTTCAGCATTGTTGCTAAGAATTATCTTATTTTTCATAATAATGGTAATTACAAAAAATATAATCAACATGTAAATATTGCTGATACTCCAAGTGAATCTTCAGTCTGTTTACAAACTGTTGATTCACATCATAAAGATACAGAAACCAATGAATTTCTTAAATTAATGGTTGATTATTGGGAAAGAAATGTTGGTCGTATTTTTACTAAACAAAGAGATTTGAACATTGCTAATGCAGTAATAGAATTGTTTAGAAGTTGTGATAGAATTGATGCGTTTAATAAAAAAGCATTGTATCTTTATATTAGAGAAATTTCATCATGTAAGACACAGCAAATTACCAAAGTAATAAATAAAATGAAGAGTTACCAAAAGGTAATTGCACAATCTTATTTAGATAAAGGTAAATTAAATTGATAGTGTAATTATTCAAATCCATATCTATTTATAGGTATGGATTTAGATTTTGAACTATATAAGGGTAAGAAATATTCAAACTTACTCAAGGATGTTGTAATCAATTCTGAGCAGAAAAAAGATCAAATTGATATCTTAGTATCTGATTTAAGAAGTATGATTAAAACACCAAACGATGCTATTGTCATCGTTCCTCTCATTAAAGATTACTTGGATGTAAGTGTTAGGAACGATGAACAATTGGTAAAATTAGCCGCAATAGTACAAAGATTAGTGAGCAATGATAATAAAGGTGCTGAAGAAGTAGGTGGATTGTCAGAAGAAGAAAGACAACAGTTAATGGCTGAAGTTGGGAAAATCACCGAAACAATGAATACACCAATAGAAATTAAGAAATAATATGCCATATTTTAATATTAAATCGTCTCCTATTAGTTTCGGACAATTAAACAATATTGGATTGTCTGTTGGAAATCAATCAGGTACTGCGGTTTCTGCGAATGAATTTTACGAATTGGAACCAGCAATTGTGTTGGATGTAATCTTAGACGAAACACATCCTGAAATTGTAAATAAAAGACATTTAGTAGATTCAAGAAACATTCCACAAAATTATAAAGGAGATCAACCTACTAATAGAGATATAGATTATACTTACATTGGTGCATGTAAAGTAAGATTATGTTTTTCACAACAAGGATTAGAAAAAGAAAAATTATCATGGGCTTTTCCAATGGAATCTACTGGAATAGTAGAATATCCATTATTAAATGAAGTTGTAATTGTTGTAAAATATTTAGATAAATTATTCTATACTAGAAAATTAAATTTAAACGGATTTGTAAATCAAGAATCTAATTTTAGATTAGAATCTTTCTATGGAAATAATACAGGAAACAAAGATTTAGTATCTGATGATGATATAAAAACCGAATCCATTACAGGTCCAAAATCTTTAAATGCACACAAAAAGATTTCAAATAATCAAGTAAAAGGTGTATTGGGTTCGTATTTCTTATCAAATTCTAAGATTAGAAAATTAAGAAGATATGAAGGAGATACTACAATTGAAAGTCGTCATGGACAATCTATTCGTTTTAGTGCTTATGATAATATAAGAGAAAATGATAAAGGTTTTTATGCAGATTATAAGGGTGATTCTACTGTAAATACGCCTAATGAAGGATGTGGCAATCCAATGGTTATAATTAGAAATCGTCAAAGAAAATTATCATTGGATAAACCTATAGTAGTACATCCTAAACTTCCACCAATTCCTACAATTACGGATTCGCAAAAAAATGTTGGTGGTTTAATAGATGAAGATATAAATCACGATGGTAGTTCAATTTATATTACATCTGGATTAACAAAATCAAAATGGAGAACAACCTGTTATAAATCTATATTCCAAGCAGGCAAAGAAGAACAACCATTGTTTTCCCCTGTGGGATCTACTGCTTTTAATTTTGATATAGAAAATTTAAAAGGAGATCAAGTAGTAATTAATACTGATAGATTAATATTGAGTAGTAGATTTGGTGAATCATTACATTTTTCAAAAGAAAGATATGGAATTGTAACAGATAGTGAATATACGGTTGATGCGCATGATCAGATTGTAATGACCACAAATAACAAAACAGTATTTAATAGTCCTGCTATTTATTTGGGTCAATATGGACAAACAAATGAACCAGTATTATTAGGTCAAACTACTGTAGATTGGTTATATGATTTGTGTAATTGGTTATTAGATCACGTACATTGGTACAATCATACGCATCCAAAAACAGGAGGACCAAATCCAGATAAAACTCAAGAAACTGTTCAAGATAAACAATTAAAGTTTTTAAGAGACAATCTTGATAAATTGATGAGTAGAAGAGTATTTGTTACAGGTGGTGGTTATGCTCCAGGAGTAGATGGAGTTACTCCAGAAGGATTTAAGAACGCAACTGAACCAGTATCTGTTAATATAGTATCGGGTGAAGGTTTGCCAGGAGAATTTAAAGGTAAGTTAAGAAGAGAAGGACCAGTAGAAGTTCAATTTGAACAAGTATGATAAACAAACTTAAATCATTTAAAGATATTGATCCAGCATTACCTGGTCCTCCTACAGAAGCATCAAATGGATTAAAGTTCGCAACTGCAAAAAAAGCAGATATAGCATCAAGTATACCAAAACCTTCGATTCCTGCTATTCCTGATATACCAAAACCAGCAATTCCATCTGTCCCACCATTACCTAGTGTTCCATCAGTTCCTAATGTATCTACACCAAGTTTACCTAACATATCTGGTATAAGTACATCATCAGTTCCGCCATTACCTAGTGTTCCGAATGTACCTTCAGTTGGTATACCAAAAGTATCTGCTCCAAATTTTAGTCCACAACATTTTAGTCCTGGCAAAATTGCAGGAAAAAGTGTTGACAGATTAACTGGTGCAGTAAAATCTGTTGGAAGTGCAGCTAGTAAGGTTGTTAGTAAATTGGGAGGTGGTATTGGTGGAGGAGTTGGAGGTGCATTAAGCGGAGCATCAGGTGGTGCGATTGGTGGAGCAGTAGGAGGTGTTGTTTCGGGTGGTGTAGCTGGTGCAGTAGGAGGTGGTATTGGTGGAGGAGTAGGTGCTGGTATCGGCAGTAAACTTGGTGGAGGATTGGGCGCTGGTATTGGTGGGGCTGTAGGTGCGATTGGTGGAATTGCATTGGCTAAGAAGATAAAATCTGGTATAGGAAAACGAATTAAAACGGTAAAAATACCTAAACCACCTACGACAGAACAAATAAATAACAAAATAAATAATACAATCCCAAAAGTTTAATGATAATTATATAGTGTATGAAAAGTAATGAATTAAAAGAAATAATCAGAACAGTAATTAAAGAAGAATTGGATAAAACATTACCTACATTAATTCCAAAGGTATTGACTGAAATTCTTTCTGGAAAACAATCTAATGTGATTCAATCAAATCAGATTAATAAAACTCCAGTTCAAGAATCAGTTCAAAAACCAAAAGAAGTTAAGAAATATTCAAGCAATCCAGTTTTAAATGAAATTTTGAATCAAACCGTTGTAAAAATACCAAATGAAGGTTCGATGGCTGGACTTGATTCTAATTTTAAATCACAAGCATTTGCGGGTATGCAAATAAACGAAACTGTAGAAACACCACAACCAGTTGCGCCAGTAACTGAAGAACAAGGTAAAGTAATGAATGTTCTTAACAGAGACTTTAGAAGTTTAATGAAAGCGGTAGATAAAAAGAAACAATCCGGTTCTATAGGTTCTGGAATGGTATCAATGGGATAATATGAATCCGATAGGACTTACATTGCCACTACAAATTGGTAGAAATGGATATTTTGAACAAAGTTATGATACTTTGACTCAAGTAAAAGCCAATATTACTAATTTGTTAAGAACAAAAAAGGGTGAAAGACGAATGAATCCCAATTTTGGCTCTGGTTTACAAGAATATCTATTTGAACAAAATATTATAGATTCTCCTGATATAGTCAAACAAATTATTACGGATGAAATCAATAATTATGTTCCAGGTGTAACTGTAAATAAAGTGGATATTGGTATATCAAATCAAGAAAAAAATGAACTTACAGATAGTTATATATTATATATAAAAATACAATTTACGGTTAACAATCAAACAGATACACTTAATTTGACAGTTAATCAAAATAATATATAATTATGGCAGATACTATACAAAAGTCTTTTAATGGTTCCCGCAGAGAAATTAAATATCTCAATAGGGACTTTTCTTCTTTCAAATCATCTTTGATCGAATATTCAAAGACATATTTTCCAAGAACATACAAAGATTTTAGTGATGCATCTCCTGGTATGATGTTTATTGAAATGGCATCTTATATTGGAGATGTTCTTTCATATTATACAGATTATCAATTTAAAGAAAGTTTAATGCCATATGCAGAAGAAAGAAAGAATGTTCTTGCATTAGCAAACTATCTTGGATATAAAACAAAACCAACTAAATCTGCTACTACAAACATTGATTTATATCAATTAATACCTGCTACTAAAGATTCTAATAACAATTATATTCCAGACAACAATTATGCTCTTAAAATAAGAGAATATATGGAAGTGTCAAATGAAAGTGGTGTGAGTTTTATAACGACTGATCCTGTTGATTTTTCTCTTGATAGTAAATTTTCTCCTAGAGAAGTAACTGTTTACTCAAGAGATGATTATGGAGTACCACAATTTTTCTTATTGAAGAAGTCAACAAAAGTTATTGCTGGAAAAATTACAACCGCATCATTTACTGTGGGTACATCAGTTCCATTTTATAAAATATCATTATCTGAAAATAATGTTATTGATATAATAGATGTAAAAGATAGTGATAACAATAGATGGTATGAAGTTGATTATTTAGCACAAGATTTAGTATTCACTGAAACTGAAAACACGGAATTTACTAATGATAGTTATGTTCAATATTCATCTGAAGTTCCTAAGTTAATTAAAAGTTTTAAAACATCAAGAAAGTTTGTTGTAAATGTTACAGCTAACAATACAACATATCTTGAGTTTGGTGCTGGTACAGATGCAACTTCTGATGAAGTAATATATCCAAATTCAGAATTAGTTGGGGTAGGATTACAAAATATCAGCAATTTGAATTTAAATTATGATACCAGCAAACTACTAAATTCAGAAACATTCGGTCAATCTCCTTCTAATACAGTATTGACCGTACAATATTTAATTGGTGGCGGTTTAGTATCTAATTCGCCATCTGATACAATTAAAAATATATCTTCTGTAACATATCTAAATGATACTACAGGATTAACACCATCCCAAAATTCACTATTAACTACTATAAAAAATTCATTGAGGATATCTAATCCAAATCCTGCAGTTGGTGGTCAAAATGAAGAAAGTGTGGAAGAAATAAGACAAAATGCTTTGGCTAATTTTGGTTCACAAAATAGAACTGTAACAGTAGATGATTATATTTCTAGAGTATATTCAATACCACCTAGATTTGGTTCTATTGCAAAAGTAATGGTGATACCAAATTCAGATTTGTCTATTTCAACCAATCAAACATTATTAAGTGGATTTATAAATAATGATAATGAAACAACATTAATTAATAATAGTCTAGAAAATAACTTTAGAAAAGTAAATTTTGATGTATCAAATCCATTTAGTTTAAATTTATATGTTTTGAGCTATAATTCAAACAAAAATTTGACTCAAATTAACGACGCTTTAGTT
>Ga0255098_1000290_pt1 | contig 15191 bp, 9 predicted proteins | sample Colum_Atlam_RepC_2_FD_188440 | JGI IMG/M metagenome (GOLD analysis project Ga0255098, IMG submission 188440) | Freshwater microbial communities from Columbia River, Oregon, United States - Colum_Atlam_RepC_8d | ecosystem: Environmental > Aquatic > Freshwater > River | place: USA: Oregon... | reverse complement strand
ACTTAAAAAAATATTAAGAATCTTATTTATAAATTAAAATAGCTATGGCAGAAGTAAAACCTAAGCGCCTTACATTATCTATTTCACAAATTGCCCCCTTAATTGGATTAGACAATTACAACAATTTTCCACGTATATTTTGTGAAATATGGCGGCGATTTAATCCTACCGAATTCCGTGATTTCGAACTCCGAATGAAAGAAGATGGAATTAAACTCGCAAATTCCAGTGAATTGAACGACATTTGGGAAATTGACGAGATGATGGGTACTAATTTATTACAACAAGTAAAAGCGCTCAATGCCAATAAGGAAAAGTCTAGTAATGAAATGGTAAAAGTTCAGGATGAAATTGCAAAATACATCAATAAACAGGACAATTTAGACACAAAACAAAAAGAAGAACTCACCAAGAAAGTCTGTTCCGTAACTAATAAAAATCACGGTGTTAATAATGAAGATGCAATCCTCAAGGAATTTTGCCGGCTTAGTGAAAAAACATTACAAAACGAGCAAGGATGGGTCGAAATACCACTTTCAAATGGTGAAGGGTGTGAAGTAATATGGGTTATTATAGGTAAATATGATGGTATTACAACGGATAATGAATTAGTGGAGGCGAAAATGAGGCAAAAATGTTTATTTAAAAAGATGAGGGATTATGAAAATGTCCAAGTGCAATTATATTTGCACGCTCTAGAATATAAACAGGGTTATTTAGTGGAAAGTTTTACTAATAAGAAAAATGAAATGCAATTATATACTCACGAAGTACAATATAATGAAGAATATGTTAAGGAAGTTATTCTAGAAAGACTAAAACAATTTATTAAGTTTTTTGAATTAGTTATGTCCGATGATAAAATGAAACAAGATATAATAAAAGGCGACTTGAAAAGAGAAATATATAAACAATATGAAACTGAGTATTTAGGTATTGAACCTATTGATTTCTAGATCAATCAAAATACTAAAAAAATGTATATTATTTTTTTGCTATTTTTATAAGTTATTTTTTCCTATTTTTATCAGTTATTTTTTCAATATTTTTTTGCAATATTATTATTTATATTTCAAATGTTTTAACAAATTTAGACCAATCAGCTTTAAAATCATTGCTAAATATATTAGCGCTAGCACTGGGCTCTACTGCGTATTCTTCTTTCAACACGCGGACAATAAAGTCATTATCTTCGTGGATTGCAAAGCAATATGCATATCCTTTTTGCGGATCGTGAAAATCAAATTCGCGGTAATCTGCATTATGATGTAAGTGTAGTAATTTTATATTGCGATTGTTAGTATTATCTATAAATAATCTATCATTACCATTATTAATAAATCCTATTTCGCTGCAATAAAATGTTTCCAATGTAGGTAATATATTTTTAATATTATCATATGATACTAGATATATATGCATTTTTCCACGATTTTTCATTTTAGGTAATTTCATATTATTGCAAATTGCATCAATTCTTGCATTTGGATTCATACTAATAGCATAATATGCAGTGCTTTTTTTAATTCTAGTAGTCAATGTCGATGTAATTAAATTATCTAAACATTTCTTACCACGAAATTCCTTCGCAATTTTCAAATCCATTATTTGCCATACTTTATTATCGTGACGTAATACCAAACTAACTGCACCAATCATACTATCAGTTCCTTGAGTTTTATCAAGGGAATACAATCCAAATATAAATGGTGTTCCAAAAGTTCTATAATAATCTTTAAAATATTCTTTAGTATTTGGAATATCAATATATGCTCCAAAGCTTTTGTTATTAAATTTGAAAGTAAATCTATCATCTTGGTAAAATTGTTTTAGGTCTTCTTGTTTAGGATTTTCTACAATATGTACAAAATTATCAAACAATTTCATTTTAATACTAGTACCTAGAGAAAATTTTTTATTTGCAATACTTGTATCTACTTGCGATGTATTTGCATTTTGTACTGGTTGTTGTACTGGTTGTTGCATTGGTGATTGTATTAGTTGCGTTTGCGGTTGCATTGATTGCATTGATTGCATTGATTGCATTAGTTGCAATAATTGCTGCATTGGTTGCTGAACTAGTTGCAATTGTTGTTCAATTGGTTCCTGTGTTGATTGTATATGTGCAGGTGATTGTGATTGTACCGCCCTAGGTGATTTTTGTCCTTTTGGCGTTCTTGGTGTTTTTGCTGAAGAAGATGCTTGCATTTTATATGTAATTAGTTTTATTAGATTAGTGTATTAATTTTCAATTTTTTATAAGAATATTATTTTTTTGAAATAAGTATATTTTTGGTATAATTTATATATTTCTTTTGTAATAATTATATAAACCGTAGAAATGTCGTCTACACCATTAAGAACACTTTTACCTAGATTAGCATCATTTGACTATGAAAATAATATACATTCGCAAAGAACCCCATATAGACCAGCATTACAAAGAGGTTCTGTAATAAGAGAAACTAGTTTTGATATGGATAATAATAATAATAATAATAATAATAATAATAATAATAATAATAATAATAATAATAATAATAATAATAATAATACTATAAATTACAATGAACATACAGATAATAACTACAATTCTAGGAGTGAAGATAATAATTTAGCTGCATCATTAAATCCAAATCCTCCTAATACTGATAATTCTGTAAATCAAAATAATTCGGATAGAAGAAATAAATTTGTTGCTAGAAAGGTAAAATATAATACAATTGATGAAAATGGTGTTAAAGTGGAAACTGAAGTTAATCTAGAAACACCAGAAGATTTACATAAGATCCCTTCCAAATATCTAACCGCAAAAGAACGTGTTTATCTAAAAGAGGCACGATGGACACCCTCTAGGGTATTAATGTCGCATTTAGAAAATAAATTAAATAATACTATTGGACGTTATTGGTGGAAAAAATATGTATCTGCTGCATTCTGGAGTAATATCGCAACACCTATTAATTTGGCAATTACATTATTTACAACACTGACGACAGGGCAAGCGGCTACAGAAAGTTTATTGAGTCAGGATGTATTTGTACGGATTAGTATATCTTCACTAATTCTGTCAACATTAAATACTTTTTTTAGACCACATCAGCAAATGAATGTAAATACGGATGCAATGAATAAGTGGCGACATTTAGGAACAAAATTTGAAGAAATATATTATTCAGAATGTTTTAATGATTTAGATTATGAAAGACGGATTAAAGGTTATCAAGAATTGCAAAAAGATGTACATAATGAACAAATTACACAAGAAAGTGTTATCCAGAATTATTTAACTGACCTAATATATTTCTGTGTCTCTAGAAGCTGTTTAGCTAGAAGCGAATGGATTACCGACAAACACAAAACTGTTTCCAATAATACTACAACATTAAAGCAACCTGCAAACTCGACATCAACACAACTACAATCACCTGTGCAATCACAATCACATAATAATACAGATACATCACAAGTTGTTATACAAATGGATAATTTGGAGGAACACGTATTAGAACAAGTACCACCACAAAGTACAATTTTACAAGACTATAATGCAGATATATTAAAATTATTAATGGAAACAAATAAACGAGAGTTTTTAGAATTAAATGCAAAATATAATAGTATGCTAGAATATCTTAATAAAAATAATACAATAATTGACATATTATTTAATAATACTCAGGATGCAAATAATGCAAATAATACTCAGGATGCAAATAATGCAAATAATACTCAGGATGCAGATAATGCAGATAATGCAAATAATACTCAGGATGCAATTAATGCAGCGACATAAAAGGAAAAGGAAATAAGAAATAAGAAGAAATATCAATGCGTATTAAAATTAAGAAAAATTAGAAAAATAAAAATTATAATCTGATAGTACTTAAAGATTATTTTATGTAGTTAAATATTATCTAATAATATTTATTAAAATTATTAATTAATATTCTAATATTATTTAGTAATTACTAATAAACTAATACTTAATAACATAATTGTTTAAATTATTGAATTGTGCGTACGTGAGTGTGTTAATATTTGTATCATATTTAGTATAATATAATGGCATTTAGGACTAAGATAAAAAATAGGTTATTAGTCGATGAGCGACAAACTGTGGATGCGAAACATAATACTGCTTTGCAATCATTTATTGAGCAAAAATCGTATTTACCTGCATTAGAAGAAGAATTGCAACAAACTATTTCTGAAATTAATAAATTAAATGTGGAACACGCAAATTGTCCAATAATAAATTTGGAATTACAAAAGAAAATTTGGAAGTTAGATGACAGAAAAAAGGAATTAGAAACTGACATTAATAACATTAATAACAATACTGAAGAAAACATATATATGTTAAAAACTGGTAAAATTCTTAGTGATTATTATAAGATTCTAGAACAAGAAAAACAACTCGCATCTGGTAATGCAACTAATTTAACTGCTGCAACCACATCAGGTAATAATGCGGGTAATAATTCTGATGATTCTAGCGACAATATCAATTCAGATCAACAAGATACTACGGCGAAAAAAAAATGTATTACAGATTGGTTTTCACAATCTTCTAATAATCCTACTGTTTTTGAGAATGTTAACACTGGTAAGAAAATAGTGAATATTACCAAAAAGAAAACTCTCAGTGATTTTAAAACTGATGTGAAAAAAGCCGAGGAGAAAAAACAAATTAAAGAAAAAATCGAAAGCAAAGACGCAGTATATGAAAAATATATGAAAACTGTCGATAAAAACTATATCAGCAATAATAACGATAACACCGATATTTTCGATACTTGCACTAAATGTATGGTCGAAATGCTACTCAATAATAACACTGGTATTCTAATTTGTCCTAATTGCGGTTTAATGGAAAATATTATTGTGGATAGTGATAAACCCAGTTTTAAAGAACCCCCTAAAGAAATGACCAGTTTTTGTTATAAACGTATTAATCATCTTAATGAATTCTTGGCGCAATTTCAAGCTAAAGAAACGACAGATATTCCGGAAGATGTTTATTATGAAATATTGATGGAAATTAAGAAAGAACGCATTACAAATATGGCATTGATTACACCTGAAAAAATGCGCATTCTCTTAAAAAGAATCAAAAAGAATGACTATTATGAACATATCCCATATATTATTAATCAACTTAATGGTTTACCGGCGCCGGTAATAGCACCAGAGATTGAGGAAATTATTCGGGGTATGTTTAAAGCTATTCAAATACCTTTTGAAAAATATTGCCCACATAAACGCAAGAATTTCTTATCATATAATTACGTGATGTATAAATTTTTCGAATTACTAGAATTAGATGAATATTTAACTTGCTTTCAATTACTTAAATCACGAACTAAATTACATCAACAAGACCAAATTTGGAAAAATATATGCAAAGACTTAAACTGGCAATTTATAAGATCATTATAATGCCATAAACTTCCAATTTGATATGCAATTACTTTTTTAACAAGTTTTTTCCGCTTTATATTCTAGAAACGCACAATTATAAAATTGAACTTAAAATTATTTTTATAAAACAAAATAGAATTTACGAAATATTCGTACAAATAAATATAAATCCAATTCATTTTGAATAGATTGTTAACTGATTGTTAACTGTTTACTAACTGATTGCAAATAGATTTGAAATAGAGATTGGAAAAATGCCTGATGAAAGTAAGTATTTTGCGTATTTTATACCTTCAAATCTGCCAGTGATAATGAGTGATATTGTGAGATCGTTAATTAATGAATATGGTGAATACAATTATAAATCTGCAAAGCAACTAATTGATGTAAATTTATATAGCAATGATTGGGATGAAATAACTGGGGATAATATTTATAAGAATTTATATGGGTTAGCTTTAGTTAAATTTACTAAAGTAAATGATATGTTTTTAGTGGAAAACACTGAACAACAAGTAAATATGGATAATTATGAATTAGTTGCTAATAATGATGAATTATATAATTTAAAATACATTTTTGGTGATTATACACATTATAGAAGGAATAATATTACATTTTCTGGGACACAGAAAAATAATTTTACTATAGAACAAAATAATTTTATTCTAGAAGAACTAATTATAATACCTTTACAATTATTATTTAAATATTATGATGAAATTGCATTTGATTGTATTAAAACAAATAAATTACAATTCGAAAAAACATTTAATAAATATATTAATGGATATGGTTTTAAAAAAATAGATGATATAAGGGTACAGTTAATTTACCAGATTTTAAACGGAATATTCAAATATTTAGATCCAATTATTGATAGTTCTGTTTATTTTGCTAGAAAATTTATGCCATTGCAAAATGGGCAAAATAACTTAATTAAAAATTTATGGAATGAATTAATGAAAGATTATAATGAACCTTTAAAATTCTTACAAGATTATAAACTTGTTATGAATGATGCTATTTTACTTGAAATAATGCAATGTGAAGTTAAAATATATAGTGCATATTGTAAATTAAATGCAAAATTATATATTACAGAAAAGAAGTTTGAAGATATTACATATAAAGATGCAATGCCGTTTCAATCATTCTTTAATTGCAATGAACATTTAAATATGAATTTTGATATGAAACACAATTTTATGGTTACCAAAATAGAAGTACTAGAGCAAAAATTAAAAAACATTAGAGCTACTATTAAAAAAGACAACATTAAAGCAATTAATAAGGCTAGGGTAAATAATACTGATAATACTGATAATACTGATAATACTGATAATACTGATAATACTGATAATACTGATAATACTGATAATACTGATAATACTGATAATACTGATAATACTGAGAACACAATAAAACCCATAAAACCACAGCATGCTAAATTAATTGAAGACACTAAAATTCAAATCGCAGAGATTAACGGGAACTTAACACCTATTGATCAGTTTTATAAGGAACATATTCTTATGAAAACGCATATTGGTGTAAGGATTATGTTTAATGATAAATTAAATGGTAATCGTGCCCTAATATATTTGAGATTAATTGCAATGAATAAAGATTCTAAATCTATTGCTGATAAATTTAAATTTAAATATGAATACAATGACAATAGAACTTATGATACATTTAAATTTTATATCGATAAAGCATTACTTAAAGATATAATTTCTTTAAAACTCAAAACAGATTTATTCTCTATTAATAGAATATTTAAACTAAAAATGATTAATAAATATAATGATGAATATAATGTTTCTGAAAATGTGTTTGATAATACAACTGAAATAAATGAAAAAATACCATCATTAGTAAAATTAAATAAATTTATTACTGAAAATATTGCTATGGATTTAATTTACCATCAAAAAAATAATTTATTATGGATGGTGAAATTGGAAGACCAAGTAGATGAACGTAAATTATTTATATCTGGTTTTGTAGGCAAAATAAATATTGACTATACATCAATTAATGATATTCGAAAATATATATTTAGACTTAGACAAAATGTACCAGAATCATATCTCAAAAATTACGTTATCACTTTAGATGGTAAAAAATATTTTATCGATATTAGTAATGATGCTACCATTGCACGCAACATCAGTATTAGTACATTGTTAAATGCTGTACGATATAATTCATATACTTCTGACCAACATACTTACGATTTTAACGTTATCGATAATATTATGACAGATGACGATTATATAAAAAAATATAGCCAAAATATTGAATTCTGTGGTGGTGCCTTATGTGATGAAGTGGGATTAGGTAAAACACTATCAATCATATCACATTTAATTGTTAAAATGAAAAATGATATGCTTAAATATAGCCGTTTTAAATCTAGAATTGCTGATTTATTACCAGAATTAGAAGAAGACCCTAATATGAAAATCAATGACCCATTAAACGACGGATTTGAATATAATAATTTGATTATTGTACCTAGCCGATTGACATCACAATGGGAAAGCGAAATAGAAAAATATTGTAAAGACAGATTCAAATTACGTGTTAAAGTATTAGTTAGTATCACCGCAATAAAAAATTTAGAAAAAGAATTACACGATTTCTATTATAATAAACCTAACACTAATACCACTAATACCACTAATACCACTAATACCACTAATACCACTAATACCACTAATACCACTAATACCACTAATACCACTAATACCACCAATTCTAACAAAACTAGCAAAACTAGCAAAACTAGTAAAAGAAAAACAAAATCAAATGTATCTGCTGTTGCTACTACAAATAAAAAACCTATAACTATAACTACATCAAATGTATCTGCAAATACTAATATTTCACAATCGCCTATAATTAATACCAATATCCAGATTAATGAATTACAAGTTAATGAATCTATTCAATCAGAACAAGAAGATGTTGCTAGTGTAAAGAAGATTACAAAGAAAACTAAAGAGCAAATTATGATTGAAAAATTAATGGAAAAGGCAAAAAAAGCTAACGCCAAAAAAGCAAATTCAAAAACTAATAAGGAAAACGCAACTGAAAATGTAACTACAACTGCAACTGCAACTGCAACTGCAACTGAAACTACAACTGCAACTGCAACTATTTCTGAAATAAATAATACACTTTCTAAAGGTATTACATTTGATAGTATTATTAATAATAATCCTGCTATAGATAATATACTGGATAATAATATAAATAATATAAATAATAAAACTGAAGAAAAAGTTATTCTAAACGAACATAATATAGAAGATATTATTACAAATAATATTATTACAGATGACAAATCAACTGAAACCATAGATGCTACTAATTCTAATTCTAATTCTAAATCTAACATAGAGGATGTGTATTCATATATAAATCCATATTTAGATTGTGATGAAAGCGGTGCAGATTATTATGAAGATCAATTATATGATATTTACATAGTATCAATAAACTTATTAAGCAATGAAAACTATCTAGAATATATCAACCATAATTACGAAAATCACTTAAGACCATTTGTAGATTGTGTAGGGTCATATGATTATCAAGCAATGAACAATAAGAAAATCCAGGAATATTATAACGGCAATTTGAAGAAAATATGCCGTATTACGGATAAATTTAATATATTTAAAATTAAATGGAATCGTATAATATTAGATGAAGCCCACGAAAAACTAAATCCAGTAGTTCAATTATTTTCCACATCAATTAAAAATTATACTAGCGGGCATCATAAAATTAATCATGATGACCAATATCTTTACGAAAACCTAGCCTATTTGCGTGCAAACTATAAATGGGCTCTAACAGGAACACCCGCACAAAGCGGCCTAGATAATATTATGGGTATCTTACAATTCCTTACTAAAAAGAATATATTCGAAGACCACCATTCTGTTGTAGAGAAAATACGATATTTTACAAATTTAGTAGGCATTCGCCGTGATAATATGGATACTATCCTAAAGAAAACTTTTAAGAAAACTTTTAAGAAAGATGTTAAGAAATTGTTAAATATACCATTATTTACTGAAGACATTATCTATGTAGACCAAACCAATATTGAGCGTAATATTTATAATACTATTCGTTGCAGTCGGCATTTTACCGAGGCAGTCAAATTACGCAGGCTATTCTTAATGTGTACCAATATTTTGATTAATGAGGGATATGATTTAGATAGTAATAATGAAATTACAACAGAAGTTTTGACTCTAGAACAACTTAATGCTAATATGATTGCAAAATTCACCGAACAACTAAGGCAACTTGGTGCAAATGAGACACGAATGATACAAGCAAATGAATTATTAAATACACGTCTCGGTGAATGGGAAAAAGTAGTTAGTTTTCTAGAAGAATTAAATCTAGATACATTATTATCGGAAACTGTTCTTACTGAGATTAAAACTAATTTTGGTAATTTAGATAAACCATCGGTTCGTACTAATTTAGACTTAATCTATAACTTACTCGATATTTTTACGGTATATAAAGACCCTTCCACCGCAGGAATGATATTATTTACTAATTTAATGTCATTTAAACCAAATTTTATAAGATTTTGGAAAACCGTGTGGGAAAATGAAAATACTTGTAATAAAATTGCTTATTATGGTGCAAAGTATGCCCCTACTAAAATTAATGATGAAATACATAAAAATAATAGGAAATTAGAGGGAATGAATACGGATAAGAAAAGAATTAACAATCAGATTGCATTATTTAGCAATAATGAATTTTTAAAGGAAAAAACGGCAGATCCTTGTATTATCTGTTTCGAAGATTTACAAGATGTTGTAGTAACTCCCTGTCGCCACATATTTTGCCTAAATTGTACCAAACATTTATCGCAGGAGTTAAAACACAATTTTACTTGCCCAGAATGCCGTACACCTATCACTTGTAATACTCTTAATATTACCACAGTAGCAATTATTAATGGTGAAAATAAACAGAAGGCTGATACTGAGATTGAACCTGAACAATTACCAATCAAACCAAATAATGAATTATCGGCATTAGAAAAGAAACTAGGTTCTGAATGGAAAAATAAATGTATCAATAAATATGGTAGCAAAATGGCCACGCTTGTCGAATACTTACATAAACTATTTGAAGATAAACAGAATCGTGTAATTATATTCAGTCAATATGATAAAATGTTAAAAATGATTGGTAAAACATTAGATGAATTTGGAATAAAATTCGTATATTGTCAAGGCAATAATTATGTTATCAATAAAAATATCAATAAATTCAAAAAAGATGATAGCATTCGTGTAATTATGTTATCTAGTGAAACTAGCAATTCTGGTAGTAATCTTACTGAAGCGAATTACATTATATTCATCGATGTACTATATCAAGATAAACAACACGTAAAAGCTACTGAAGCTCAAGCGATTGGTCGTGCGGTACGTTTAGGACAGAAATTACCCGTAAAAGTGGTGCGATTTATTACCAGGGGAACTATTGAAGATGAACATTTCACTAAGAATCGATATGATATGAACACATTGCAAGAATAATATTTCTTATTTCTTATTTTTATTTTATTGTTTTTATTTCTTGTTTTTATTTCTTGTTTTTGTAAGTATTCTATAAGTATTCTAGAAGGATACAAAATAAATATTACCTAAATAATAGAATAATATACCAATTTTATTTTAAATAATAAAATGACTGTCGTTAAACAATCTAAAAATTATAATCAATATAAGCAAAATAAGCAAAATAAGCAAAATAAGCAAAATAAGCAATATACGCGATACATTTTAGTATTTTTAGTATTAATTATTATTGCAATAATTATATTACTAGCATTCAAATATATAAATAAATATGAATATTTTACAGATGTAGAATGTACTAAGAAAGATACTAAGAAAGATACTAAGAAAGATACTAATGAAAATATATCAAAATTAACAAAACAGGAGTGTGAGCTTGTTATAGCTCGATATAATGAAGATATTGCGTGGAGTTTGCCATATTCACATTTACGTACAGTTTATAATAAAGGTAAAGATGATTTAGGTGATGAATATAATCCAATAATTAAACTACCTAATGTTGGTACAGAAATAAATACAATACTAGAACATATTGTACGTAATTATGATAATCTAGCAAATAATACTATTTTTTTACAAGGTAATATTAGTGATCGTTCTTGTAAAGATACTATACCATTAGAAAATTTTTTTCATAATAGAGATAATGATTTTGTTTGTTGTATGTCAAAAATGAATGAGAATTCTGAATGGAAACATCCACCAGAATATAATGGACGTAAATTAGCACCATCCCCCCATAAAAATATAGGTGAATTTTTTAAACAAGTTCTAGAAATTAATTTCATAAATAATTGTGATACTTTTTATCAGTCAAATTTTGCTGTTGGTAGAAAACGTATTCATAAACATCCAAAATCATATTATGAAAATATTCTTAATAATACCACAATCTCTAAACATACATTCCCAGAAGAAGGACATTTTATGGAACGCGCGTGGTATCAAATGTTTTCCAAGTAAATTATTTGTCATTTACAATAATAGTCTTATCCATAAACTTATCCATAAACTTATCCATAAAATAATCTAGAGAATTCTTAATTGCTTCATCCATATTAAAATATTTATAATTTGCAAGTCTACCAATAAAATGTACATTTAACTCATTCTCCGATAATTGTCTATATTTTTCATATAATTCTAAATTCCTATCAGTTAATACTGGATAATAAGGCTCACCAATATCTGTTGTAATTTCTTTTACGATTGTAGTGTGTGGGCTTGATTGATTTAAAAAATGTTTGTATTCTACTATACGGGTAAATGGTACATCTAATCCTGGGTAATTTACAACTGACACCGGTTGATAATAATTCATATTTTTAATATATTCAATCTGGAAATCTATTGATCTATATTCTAATTTTTCTAATCCCTCCATTTTATTTGAAAAATATGCGTCAATCTGCCCAGTATATATAATAAAATCATACTCTATTTTATCATACTCTATTTTATCATACTCTATTTTATCATAATCATTTATATTGTTTGCATTGGTATTGCTTGCATTGTTTGCATTGGTATTGCTAGTTAAATTAACATAATCAGTGTTTAGTTTGATAGTAATATTAGGATGATTTAGAATATTTTGAATAAATTGTGTATATCCTTTTTCTGGTAATGCTTGATATCTATCAGAAAAATATCGATCATCAAAATTATTGCGTATAGGTATTCTAGCTAGAACAGATTTATTTAATTCCGATGGACTTTTTGCCCATTGTTTAATTGTATATGGTTTAAACATTTTTTCATATAATACATCACCTACTCGGGATTTTGCCATTTGCTCTGAATTAACAATAGGGATATCATATTTTACTTGTGTATTTGCAAGCCATTCATCTGCTTCTTTTTCATCCTTTATATTTGCATCACATAATGCATTTATGGTATTTATATTCACCGGAACTGGTACAAATTGATTATCCACATATGATTGCACTTTATGATCCCATCTAACCCAGTTTGAAAACTTCTGTATATAATCCCAAACATCAACTTTATTAGTATGAAATAAATGCGCACCATATTTATTTATTAATATCCCATTCTCGTCTATATAATCATAACAATTACCACCTATATGATCTCTTTTATCTATTACTAATATCTTCTTATTATTAACAGTCGCTAAACGTTCAGCCAATACCGCACCAGATAATCCAGCACCTACTATTAAATAATCATATTTCATTTCTAATATTTCCTAATATTTCCTAATATTTCCTAATATTTCTTAATATTTCTTAATATTTCTTAATATTTCCTAATATTTCTTAATATTTCCTAATATTTCTTAATATTTCTTAATATATTCTTTTTACACTTGACGATATAAAATGATTTATAGTTAATTTATCATATTGTTAATTTTTATTTACATTCATTAGTAGATTAATTCGTCCGTCTAGAATAAATATTAAGTTCCGTAATTCATCTAATTTATCTCCAAAATTAATTTCTCGATATCCTGAAAAATATTTTTGCTGATGTTTTGCGATTTCATAATCTATCCAATCCACAACAGATTTAATTTCAAACATTAATTCTATTAAACCATTTTCTATTACTTTGGTAATATCATTTTGCGGTAATTTATCCATTAGCGCTTTTACTAATTCTAATTTTACTTTAATATCTAATTTTTCTACTTCCTTCCTAACTTTATCAATAATTTTATTACATTCTGTACCATTTTTAACAAACGATACACTAGAATATAATGTATCAATTGTACTTCCTGCTAAAGTATTTAATACATTAGTACTTATATAAGTCAATAACGTACCACCAACTACATAATGCAACATATCTAATTTCTTTTTCTTTTATTTTTATTCTAGATACACAATTTATTTCTATTTTATTATTTTTATTATTTTTATTCTAGAAGACATAAAATATTAGTAGTCTAGAATAATTATCAAAACAAAACTGGAAAACTAAATAAAAAACTAAATACAAAACTAAATAAAAAACTATTAAAAGTCTTCATCTAGAGCGAATTCCTTATCGCATTCCGCATCACCTACTCCTGCCTTTGAATAATTGCTTACGCGAGCTTCGAAGAAGTTCGTCTTGTTTTCAATCGATATGTGTTCCATAAATTCAAAAGGATTTGAAACCTTCCAAATCTTAGAATAACCTAATTGTATCATCAATCGATCACCAACAAACTTAATATATTGCTTCATCAAATCTACATTCATCCCCAACATTGCACACGAAATGCTATCAGTTATAAACACCGTCTCAATTTCCACAGCTTCCTCCACAATTTTATTAACCAAGTCCTCGGAAAGCCGATGTTCCGCCAATAAATCATTATATAGCGAAACAGATGTATCTGTATGACAACCTTCATCACGCGCAATAAACTCATTCGACAATGTCAAACCAGGCATCAAATTGCGTTTCTTTAACCAATAGATTGCACAAAATGACCCACTAAAATGAATTCCCTCCACACAGGCAAATGCTACTAACCGCATTGGTAATGTTGCATCCGTAGAATTAGTCCATTTCTTTGCCCATTCAGCCTTTAACTTAATACAGGGAATTGTTGTAATCGCATTAAAAATTCGGTCTTTTTCAACATTATCTGTTATTAGGGTATCAATTAGGCGGGAATACATCTCACTATGAATGTCTTCCATCATAGCTTGGAATCGTAGGCAAGTTCGCACTTCCTTATATGTAATTTCCTCAATGAAATTCAAATCCAAGTTTTCAGCAACAATACCATCCGATGCTGCGAAAAATGCCAGAACATTTTTAACAAAATTGCGCTCTGTATCACTTAGTTTATTGGTGAATTGGTCGCGATCTTTAGATAAGTCAACTTCTTCTACAGTCCAGAAACTAGCTAATTGCTTCTTATAATATTCATAATACTTAGCATTATAGATAGGTAAGAAAGTATAATGGTTTGTTGAATTACTTGAAAGATTGAAATAATTATCAATTACTGTTGTCATTGTAAGTTGCTTATTGCTTTAGTTGCTTTATTACTTTTATATTATTTTATTGTTATTACTTTATTGTTATTTATTATTACTTTATTGTTATTTATTATTATTTTATTATTTTATTATTTTATAAAAATCAATTTTTCTTATT
>Ga0255098_1000289_pt1 | contig 15219 bp, 15 predicted proteins | sample Colum_Atlam_RepC_2_FD_188440 | JGI IMG/M metagenome (GOLD analysis project Ga0255098, IMG submission 188440) | Freshwater microbial communities from Columbia River, Oregon, United States - Colum_Atlam_RepC_8d | ecosystem: Environmental > Aquatic > Freshwater > River | place: USA: Oregon... | reverse complement strand
AGGTTTTTAAAGTTTGACCTCAAAGTTTGCCAGAAAGTTAAAACAAACTATCTTATTTTATGTGTTTGACCTCAAAGTTTGTCAGAAAGTTAAAACAAACTATCTTATTTTATATGTTTGTTTCAGAGTTTGTCAAATATTTAAATCAAACAAAACAGCTTAAAGAGATTTTAATAAATAAATACATAACACAAATGGCATCACCTGTGAATACATCTCTTACGTGTAACAGTGCAAAGGTTTGGGCATTTTATCATGAACATCCTGAATTAGATTTCGAAAAAATGAACGTTATGTTCACGGATATTCTTGCTTCTATTATGCAGACAACTAATCCTGTAAATAATAGTAACATTACTTCACAGATTTTGAATGGATTAGCAAATATTCAATCCCAGCTTACAAGTCAACAGACGGAATACAGTAAGCTATTATTTTTAAAACTTACAGAGTTTAAGAAAGAGTATACGGATGATTTGAAAATGATTTTGTCGTCGAATATTGCGGATAAGATTGCTCCTCTGATTAAAGAATCGAATGGGAGTATATTAGATAAGACACAGTTGCTGTTATCAGAACTTGTTCCAAAAAATAATGAAAACCTTTCAAGACAGATTAATGAAAACATAAAATCATTTTGTTCTTCTATAACGGATGAGATTAGTAAGACATCAAAGATAGATGGTGAACCTTTGTCACAATCATCGCTTGATAGTTTTATTAAAACGATTGATGCAAAATTTTCCAATGTTATTGACTCTACTAGAAAAATGGTTGATTCAAACAAAGATGCTACATTGTCACAGTTTTCCTCTATAACTTCATCACAAGTTGCGCTTCAATCTGAAGTAAAAGATGTTCTAAAAAGGATGGAAAATTCTAGTTCGAAAGGGAAAATCTCTGAGAATATTGTTTTGAACATTTTAAGGGGTCTATATCCTTCCGCGGAGATTGAATACGTAGGTTCACAAAAAGAATCAGGAGATATTATCATTCATCGAAAAGATAGACAGAAAATTCTAGTTGAGAATAAGTGTTATGAATCAAAGACCGTAGGTTCAGACCAGGTTAAGAAATTTATTCATGATGTAGATACACAAAATTGTTCAGGATTATTTCTTTCTCAAGAGGGAGGTATTGTTAACAAAGACAACTTTGAAATAAATATACATAATAGAAATGTGTTAGTATATATCCATAATGTAAACTATAACCAAGATATAATTAAAATTGGCATCGATATTATTGATTCTTTTAAATCTAAATTAGATGAAATTACAACAACTGATGACTATTCTATTAGTAAAGACACACTAGACGATATTAATAACGAATACCAAATATTTGTAGAGCAAAAGTTAATTCAGTTAAAAATGGTTAAAGAATTTTCTCAAAAAATAACAAAAAGCATTGAAGACTTTCAACTCCCAGTACTTGATAAACTATTATCTTCTAAATATGGATTTCTATCGTCTAAATGTGTTTGTGAAAAATGTGGATATGTTGGTAAAAATCAGCACGCGTTGTCATGTCATAAAAGAGGCTCTTGTGGTAAACAATTAGAACCGATTCCTCCTATGAATATTCAATTGCAAGCCCCTTCGCAAGCACCTTCGCAAGCCCCTTCGCAAGTACCTTCGCATCCCGTTCATGCACCCTTGCAACAAAAACCAATTAAGATACTTACAAAAACGGTTGTAACTTCTCCATCATCCAAGTAGTTATTATGTTGTCGTTTGTACGTTATGTATTATATATTGTGAACTTTTACAATATATAATTTTATATTTATTATTTCCTATTTCCTATTTTCTCACGCCTTTCATACGTCTCTTCTTTTTTTTAACCTCGTGTAACTGTTCTACTTCTTCTATTGGGTCTTGATGAACATCATCCTCTTTCAATTGTTCCTCTACAATAGAAGGAAGAAGAGTAGAAAAAGGAACTACAACACTTGATAATGTTTCTATCACTGGTTCTTCTAAAACAGGCACAGGATATTTTTCATCTTCTTTATTTTCTTTCATTTCTTCTTCATCTTTTTCTTCCTCCTCTCCGATTTTATAAGTTATTATTTTTTTTTCTGAATTTCTCATATTCTCACGAACCTCATAGCTCTCATCCTTTTTTATAGGCTTCGATATATGACTCTCGACAGCCTTCACAACAGGAACACGAGCTTGCAATGGCATCGAACGAGGTTTATCTATTACTTGCGCTACCTGAATAATACTCATAGGAACACGCTTTCTATAGTTCATCGAAAAATTCATCATTCTTTTATGTATAATATACTATAGATTATATATTTTATAAATTACATATTACTGTTATTTATTATACACAATTTGTCTCCACTATTTCACTTAACCATCGTCTTAACTTACTTGCCACGAAATTTATTAACTTGTTATCCTTGTAATATTTATACACTATCTCATCCCTCACTTTTATTACCAGATATAAAATTACACACATCGTATACAACCTCCACTCCAACATTTTAAACCCTATCATCCTTACTATCCCCCAATCCTCCACATAACAACACATCTGCGTCTTTTTACACTTGAAGAAAAAATTATGAACATCTAATATACCACCAAGGATGCGATGCATCACTATCTTATCCCTCTTTATTATCATCGAGTCCTTTATCTTATCCACACCGCATAATAAGTTTATATATATTCGATTCACACCAAACTCCTTATTGAATATATACGGAGTACCACCATCTATATACCTATTCTCCTCCATTAACTTGTCCATCGTTATATAAGGAATAAAACATGACCTTCTTATTGTTCTTATTATATCACTCACATCTTCAAAACTACTTTTTACTATCTGCTCACATTTCGTCACATCATAATACGTTATATATAGACGACCATTTATACGACTTATTACATCATCTGGTAACACATCCTCTATTATCTTTATTATAGTCGATAATGACTCCTCGTCAAATATTACATTCCTATTCCTTTTAAAACTACCTACCAATAACTCGTACATATTTTCTATAAAAATATCCAACTTGTCTACTATAAACAATAACCCAATCATTGAACTAGCACTACACGTCGATACCTTGTTTACAATTATTAACCCTTTCTCACACATCTCACGTATAAAATATAAACAACCAATCAAATAACTAGCATTAAAAGCACCACCACTCAATATCAAATCTATATTCTTCTCTTTTATAATACTAGCATCTATATTCTTTATTAGTACACCTGTTAACTCCTTTACTATACCACTATCCATTCTTTATCTCTTATAATCTTACACATTTTATTTATATCCATAATTACTTAAATAGTATACATGCAAATATATAACACCTCTTGCAAAAAAACAAAAACACATGGAATATAATCGCCGCTTAGCTCAAATGATACAAGTTCATAAAATGAATATTTCCCTTTTTAAGAAAAAGAATGCTCATGCCGATGCCGATGCCGATTATGCAGACACCGATGCTATCGACCGTCATATCTATCCGTCCAACCTTTTCTACCCACCGGATTGAAAAGTATAAAACACATGAGATGTTACAGAAGCGTGAGATTTAGTTTAATTCATAATTCATAAATCAATAACTCGGAATGAATAGTTATCGCAGAATAACCAATAACGATTCATTCATATTTTTACTCTCTTTGTACTTGATTGCCCATATTTATACTTCCTTTTTGCCTTGGTCGCCATCTTAAATGCACGCTTCGTATGATTACAACCATTTTTTATTATCTCATAATCCACCGCTGCCGACTTCCCACCTGTTATCGAACTCGCTAACCTAGCTAACCCCCACGATTGCGCCGTCTGATTCGGTCTAGAACCTGACGAAAAATACGCTCCTTCTCCTTTACTCACTATCTTGCGTAACGCCCCTATTGTACATCCTGTCTTCATCGCCAACTCCTTGTTCGGGTCTACATTTTCTACTTTATATATTCTGCATGCATCCTTTATATGACTAGAAGTCTTACTCTTATACGATGGGACTTCCTTCCTCGTATAGTATTTATTCTTTTTATATAACCGCCTCGACATCATTAACATTTTTATTTGATTCTTCTTGTCTTTCCTCGTTAACCTCTTCGGTACATACCTCACTGGAACCTTTGTTGCGAAGGACATCTATATATATATCTATACAATATTATTTTAGCCGGCTATCCTTTGTATCCTTTGTATCCTTCCCCATCCTCGCAATATAGGAGAGTATAAAACACATGAGAAGTTATAGATGCGTGAGATTTGGTTTAATTCATAATTCATAAATCAATAATTCAAAACTACAATATTTTTATAAAATTCTAATAATGTTATAAAAATATGAAAACACCGCACAACGCACACAACGCACACCACACACCTCTCTAATACTGATACAATGTCTCTGCCACGATTGTTATCGACCAATCACTACCATTCAAATTCAACGTATTCCCTTTATCATCTTGCAACGATACCCTCAACCTCGATATATTTACAGGACCAAAATAGGTTCTCGTATTATACATTAAACTACTACCCAAATCGACTAGAGAATCCCCTGTATCAAACCCCTGCTTTTTTAACGGTATCACTGCAAATACATCCGTCGTGGTAGGACCCGATGTCCTATACTTGTACGTTATCTTCCTATTGTCCAATATCTGATTTATAGAATACAGCTGCGCCTGTGTCAACTTCCTCGGCAGCGACTGCACATAAAACGGCGCCAATGTACCCCTCAAATCCGGGTCAGGAGCACACACATTCGGCAAATCCGCTGAAAAATAATCCGGCACACTTAGTGTCGTATCCGTATCCACTATATTCACTAACCCATTATTCAAATGATTCTGATTAAAATCATCCAACACCACTATCAAATACTTTGTACCATGCGTATCTATCGGTGATTCCGAAAATACGCCCCGCTCTATACTATACGGATACGGCGTAACCGGTGTCGTTATTACACTATTTGCAAGTGAATTAACATACCTAGAAAATATTATCGGCAATGTCTTATCGTCTCCAGGTCTATACCCCAATATCCACCCCAAATTATTGTTTATCTTCATCGCCGTCGACCCCACACCCGTCTGAATACCTAGCGGATTTGACGGCGTAACATTATCAAAATAACTATTATATACTTCGGTATCAAAAAATATTACTTCTACATCTATATTCGACGTCGAGTTGTCAAATAAAAAACACGCCTTACCACTATAAGGGTTATAGGATATATCTAAATTGTTTGTAGTAAACGGCGGGTTAGCAGCCCTATTTACAATGGTATCCAACTTATATTGAATCGCGTTCACCAGCTGGACCTTCGTATAGTTACCGTCATCTATCGCTATCGAATAAACCGTCGACCCGTGCCTTACCCAAAAATAAGACGTACCCATTGTTTTATCTATCACATACCACGAATACGGTATCTCATACGAATACAACTTCAATGATAACGTATCGGTCAACGGATCAGACAAATCCAGCGTAAAATCCGTGGACGACGATGGCGCATCTACATTCTCACTAAAAGGCGCAATATTCTGCCTATACTGACTATCTATCACAACCAACCTTTGGTTAATATTCTTTAGTGTCGGATTCAGTGAATCCTGCGCTATTGCCAAGGGATGCGAGTTTAGTACACTCAATTGCTCGCGCTTCATCGTCTCGTGTGCTCCATTCTTATCGTCGAATGTACTAACCTTGTCTTTTCTATCCGTAATTTTCAAATTCTGCAGCGGGTTACTATTCGGCAAATACTGGTTCGTCCACCACTTTTTCATATCTTCAGGGTCTGCATTTTGTCTCGGTGTCACATCAGGGGTTAAATTCAAATCCTCCAGAATTCGCTCCTTTGCCTTTTCCAAAAAACCATCCCTCGCCAATCTTGGATACTTATTGCTCAATAACCAAAAATGCTTATAGATGTCGTCTATGGTATACTCATTGGGGTCAGTAGATAAACCCAGTAACTCTTTCAACTCATCCACATCATACGTATTCACATCCTTTAATTTCTTTTTTACATTTTTATCATTATCGGTCGACATTTATTTTATATAATAGATGTATACTTACTAAAAAAATATATTATTATTAATTACAATATATTTTTTATTTCTATATACTTATTCTTTTTATCTCTATTCCCCCGTTTTTATATGTATTCGTATTTTTATCTGTATTCCTATTTCTTTTTATCTCATCCCTATTTTCGATTAATCTCACGCATCTATTACTTCTCATATCTCTCGCGCCTATCGTGCCTCTCTGCACCAACATACCTCACAAACATATCCCATAGTACCTCCCCAAAATTATATTCAAACCTATTATACTTTAACCACTCTGGCAACCTCGTGACGCCTATACTCCTCTTCGAATGTCTTGCACCTTTAAAGAGCAACATTTCTAATACCCATATCACCTTTTTGTGATACTCCTCCGTGATGTCACTTTTGTCAATGCGATATACACCCTCATAGATATAACGGTTCAAGTTGCCATCGGCGTGTATCCTCCTCTTATAGTTGTCCTCGCATGGACGGTTCACAACAAACCCAACTCCCTCTATCCTATTTCTATGATTATTCATCTCAATGACAAACATTGCAACACCGTCGTTCACTTTCGGGGATACCATCTTCGGCGTACCATAGATGCAGCCTTTCATCGCCCTGTTTTCTCGCCAGTCTTTATTCTCCGTGAAACCATAATCTGAAAACCTCGTTGTCATTATCTCAATACCCGATACATAATATTTCGTTTCTCTTGACAAGACCATTTCGCGATGTTTTAGACTTGCGTTTGCTTTTACTTAAAATGTTTGATGATTCTTTCATTTACAATTCTCCTATTTTATTTCTTCAATTTTATCAAATCTCACCAATCTGTAACGCCTCATATCTCCCGAGGTATAAAAAAAACAGACACATCTAAGACCTCCTCCGCTCACCCGCTAACAAAAACCCACGACAAACGATTGTAGTATGCCCACCGCTAAACTTACCGCCATCGCTGCCGGAATCAACCACGACTTCACAACCTTGAAAAATACAAGAATTACTAGAACCGCTAGTATAATCGACATGAGTAACTGAAACTTCTTTGACCACCACTGCGTCCCACCATTCCTGCTCCATAAATTCATTATACCAACTAGTGCACCTATCAAAACAAGCAACTGAACAAACCTCACATTCCGCCAGTGATAAACTGTAACAATTAGCGCCGCGCGAACAACAATACAGATGCAATAAAAAATGAGGCGCCGCCGCTCTACTAGCTGACGAGCTGACATCCCCCGTTTAAGCAATCCCATACGATACATCATTCGTGTAAAATACGGGTCATCATTCGGACATACCATTTGATAACTTTATTATATAATATGAAATATAATATATAATATACAAATACTTTATTTTTTTCGACTATACCTCTTCATACCCCGCTTCTGTGTCTTATGGGGTTTTTTATGCTTTCTTATTCTCTCGCACTTCATCATATCCGATGTTGAAAATCTGACCCGCGTAGCTCGTGCACGATGGTCGCTTTTAAGTTTTGAAACTGTTTTCGGATGATTATATATTATAATGTCTATGATGTTGCGAAAATAATCGCGGAATATATTTCGCTCCCGTTTTAAATCTTCCACTGTAAACCACCGAATCTCACTCTTCTCAAATAAACCATTCGTAGGATGCTGAACGTGCCCCTTCAAATACTCGCATATAAACTTATAATTATTACTGAAATAATAGGGCAACTTCTCGTCATAGTCCGCCTTTACTAAATATGTATAACGTTTATCATATGCAATCTCGTCTATCTTATTCTTTAATATGTATTTTTCAAAATCCGCTTTTGAACCGAAAAACCCGTTTAATTCTTCCGCACCTTCACGAGTCGTCGTGTCTAATAAATCCTCGCCTGGCTTTCTACCTCCGCCGAAATCACCCCAGTGACACTTTTTGTCGCGTTCCATCGAACCCTCCTTACCAAATAAATAATAGACCTTACTTTTGTGTAAAGCAACCAATATTACACCCGAACCAACCATGCTAGAGTCGCTAGAGTTATATATTATATAAGTATTTTATTATATAATATAATAAAATAAGTTTTTTCATTGTCACAATAAATAAATAATAAAAGTTTTGTAAACGAATAGAAGAGCATTTACTGTATTACACATCTAGCCCATATAGTACAATTTCGAGTAATAGACGATTCTGTATAATTTGGTGTCTCAATTTGTGTAGCTCTTATAGTAGCAGTACCTGCTCTGAGTATTGTTACTTGACCTGTTATACTATCCACGGTTGCAATTTCAGGAGTTAAGCTACTATAATTAAATACACCTGGTCTATTTGAAGTTGGTGGTGTCAAAGTAAACGGAGTTTGATCTACAAATCTACTAACAATACCAAAATCACTCAATATAGTAGTAAAGCGGTTCACAACAAAATCAGCTCCAATACTTTTTGATGTATAATTTGTTGTAGCCGCCTGCGTAGCTGTTATTACAGAAGTACCTACACCTACGATAGTTACCACCCCCGTTGTACTATCTACGGTTGCAAACTCTGGTCTACTACTCGTATAGCTAAATGCACCCAAACTATTAGAACTCGGTGGTGTCAAGGTAAACGGTGCACTATCAAATTCTCTAGAACCAATCGAAAAACTACCAAACGTAGGAGCAATCGGGTTTACAACAAGCGGCGTAGTAATAGAAGAAGATGCCGTATAATTCCCCGCAGCAGCTTGCGTAACTGTTATTATAGCAGTACCTGCACCTACGATTGTTACCTGATTTCCTACGATCGATGCAACGGCTATGTTATTACTCGCGTAACTAAATACACCCAAACTATTAGACGTCGGCTGTAACGAATTTCTGTTTACAGTAAAATCTGCCGGTAACGCATAGTCCCATGATTGTACCTGCCCATTAAATGTTCCTGTATAACTTGTACCACCGTTGAATGTAAAAGAATAAGTTCCTATATTACCATAAGCAGAAACCACCACACATGATGCAGATGTTATATTATAAAATTTACTTACATATGCAGAGAAGAATCGAAACTGTAAAGCAACTTCATTCCATTCTCCATAATTCAAATCAAACCACTGTTTATCAATACCCGCCCACGCCTGTAAATTAGTATTTGAAGTATCATTATTTACGAGTTTCGTTATCCAGTCACTACCTCCATTACGTATATATAATACCGTGTGTGTATTTGGAAGTATACTAAATGGCACGCTACCAAAATCTCTAGGAGCAATCGAAAAACTACCCAATGTAGGAGCAATTGGGTTCACAACAAACGAAGCAGTAACTGTCTTAGAATTATAATTTGTTGTAGAAGCTTGCGTAGCTGTTATGATAGTAGTACCTGCACCTACAATAGTTACCGTACTTCCAACTATGGTTGCAATACCTGTATTACCACTAGTGTAACTAAATGCACCAGAACTATTGGAAGTCGGTGGTGTCAAAGTAAATGGTGCTGTACCAAAATCTCTAGAACCAACCGAAAAACTACCAAACGTAGGAGCAATGGGGTTCACAACAAACGAAGCATTAACTGTCTTAGATGTATAAATCGTCGCCGCCGCCTGCGTAGCTGTTATAGTGATAGTACCTGCTTTTACGACTGTTACCACGTTGCCAACAATAGATGCAATTGTCGGGTCACTACTTGAATAACTAAATGCTCCCGAACTATTGGAAGTAGGTGGTGTCAATGTAAATGGCACGCTACCAAAATCTCTAGAACCAACCGAAAAACTACCAAACGAAGGAGTAACAAGAGTTACATCAAATCGTATCGTTGCCACACTCGAAGGATATATACCATCGTCGGATGCTGCTTGACTTGCCGTTATAGTCGTAATTCCCACTACGCCTACAATTGTTACCTGGTTGCCTAATACTGTAGCGACAGCAGGATTACTGCTATTATAAATGATAGGGACAGGACTATTAAAAGTAACATAACTAGGTATCAAAAAAGAGCCATCCGCAACTGTTCTAGTAAGAAATGAAGGTATAAAAGACAACTCGTTATTAACCGTTTGTATATCATTATTCGCGTTAATACAGTCTTCAGGTTGATAATCCAAAGAAAATTTCACAGGAAAGTTAAACCCTTGTACTTCAAGATTCAAATACCTATCTAACTTTCTTTGTGCGTTAATATTCGAACGAATCTTTACATCGGTTAATACATTACTGTTCTCAGACTGGCATGAACTACCATTATGCAACATATTAAAACTCGGGTCCACCTTTATCCACTGATTTGCTGTCGTTGCCGGGTTATATATTATTTTATTTGCAGCACCTGTCGCACCCGTCACACCCGTCACACCTGTTATACTACTATTAAAAATTATACTTTCATTCACACCCGTCTTCCCCTTTTCGTATAAATTTCCGCAAAATAGTTGAGGAGAAAAATTAATATCATTTAGTTGCGTAATTGTCGTCGTAGTAAGATTCGGTGGAGTCAATAAATATTTACCTTTTGTTATACTCAATAAATCGCCATAGCTACGCGCGGTATTTAAACAATATGAAGAAGGAGGGGCACCTTGAGTAGGCGTTGCAGACGAAAAACCGAAGGTTCCCTGGTATGGCTTCAACTGCCCCGATGGTGTAACAAGAGGAAACGCGCCACCCTGTTCGACAATAGTACTTGCTAAATTCGACGTCCCTGAAAATATCACCTTGGATTTTTTATTTTTTATATAGTCACTCGCATAACTATTATTTGTAGGCGTCTTAAAAACACGTCGTGAATCCATTGTACCAATATTTATATATATTTATATATAAATATTAATTATATATTATTACTAATAACACAACCACGCAACACACACACACCCTGGACACACACCTACATATTATAGACACACTCAAAAGCCAGCTCTAAACTCCAGTCCATATTATTCAAGTCCAAAATTCTCCCCATGTCGTCATAAAGCGTCACTTTCAGTTTCTGTATATTTACAGGTCCGAAAAATCTCTTCTCTCTATTAATAGCCGTAGACGACGACTCGCCCTGTGCGCCCTGAAAAGCACCCACAACTTCGGAAAATTCCGTAAGATTCACCTTTGCCACAATATTCGGAACAGAAACCGAGTTCGAAAAAACAGACATATAATAGTCATTCGCGTTATTGTTAAAGTCGTCTATCGCCAAAAACCCGTACATTGGAAACTTCGTAAAGCATATACCTTCCGATACAATAGAACCAAATGTCGTAGGAGGCGTCGCCACAGTATTAGAACTCGAATACTTTGCAAATCGAAAACCCAGTACCCACCCCAACTTCGTCATCAATACCCTGTTATAATCCTCTTCAACCTGTCCGCTCTGTAAACTATTCTCCACGCTCATTACAACATCGAAATTATATGCTACCGTCCCAGATATGGTCGCATCCTGTGCAAATATACTTCTACCACTTGTCCTATCTATCGTATATCTCAAATTCAAACCTGTCGTCAAAGCGTTATTATTCGGGCTATTCACATCGTTTATCAACATGTTATTGATTACCTGTTCTAAAGTTGACGAGAATTCCGAACTACTTTGCGTAGTATTATAACACCCATCCGGTACTATTAGACTATATGAAACCAATACTTGCCCAGGTGGAGCTCTATTGAAAACATTTATCTGTATTACATTATTGCCGTAGGATTGTGATATATTATAGTATGACAAAGGCAAAGTAATTCCTACAATGCGATAAGAAATAACCTTCTCTAAACGAAATGGTAACGTTACTGTAAGATTCGTACTTTTGGTAGAATAATAATTTTCTCTAAAACGTGTGTCAATATTTATAGCCTTTAAAATCGTATTTGTCAATAAAGGGTTAATCACACCTCGCGATGTTCCGTAGGTGTCGATATCTTTCCCCGGGTTTATATTATTATTGACTTGTATATTATGCGCACTTGTCGGGTCTTTTATTATCAAATTATTTGTCCCCGTCATCATATCCGTCTTCAAGTCAGTAAAATTCTCTTTATCATGTGTAATGCCATTACCGTTGCCGTTGCCGTTGCCATTGCCTCTATTTTTTAATATCGAAGAAACATTTTCTAAAAAATTCTCCAACTTTGCCTTCATATCAAATGATATACTATCATCATTCACGATTTTCATGCACATACTATCCTTCTTATATTTAATATCATCGGAACTATACTGTTTTCCTAATGTCAATAATTCTTCCAACTCGTTTACACTATAATTATTAATATTTAAATCAAAGTTTTCCATTATATAAAATTATATGTTATTTTTTTATATAATAGTACACCTATATTAATTATACTTGTACATTACAATATTACTACCACTTATTTTTCATTTATAATAGTCGCCCCATTATCTTATGAACCACATGCCTTACATGGCGTCCCAGGGTTCGACATTATATTACCCATATTAAACAACCGCTTTACGCTTCTAGGTGCAGGTGCAGGCGCAGGCGCGGATCGAGAAGTTGGTGCAACCGCCGCACGCTGTTGCGGAGAAGGAGCAGCAGGAGCAGCAGGAGATGAAATATATAAAGGACCCGAAACTACACCAACCATTGGTAGAGGTCTCCTCGAAATTTTACCTGTAAATCCAAAATTTTGACTAAACATCATTGGCATTTTTGACGACATTTTACTATACTATATAAAATAACATATAAAATAATATACAAAACATTATAAAAACAATACAAAACAATATACAAAACAATATACAACTACACCCCCTACACCCTACACCCTACACCCTACACCCTACACCCTATCTTCAACACTGCGCCGACGACGGGTACACGCACGAATCTGAATATGCTATACCAAACACTCTAGTCTTATTACCATACTGCGGAACAACATTCGCCGTAGACGGTTGTGTCTCCGTTCTCAAAGGCTTCTTACCCTTCAATTTCGCTAAATACCTATCATATGAACCATGTTTCATATCTACACCTTTACTTCCTTGTGCAGAAGCAGTCGATGGCGCCGACATAGAACCCGGTCTCATTCTCGTAATCGAACTTCGCGTAGATGAACCATGAGACGGGACATTCCGATGAACTACTCCAGGCACGGCGCGGTCGCTCATTTGGTTCCAATTCACGTTTTGGTACGTAGCAAGCGGGCGTGTATAAACGGTGAGAGCTCCTTTATTCATAGTATACTCCGAACCATCTACGCGAACGGTATGCTGAATACGTTTCTGCGTAGGAATACTCGCTACATAGGGAATTGCAGTTTGACTATTATTGCCGCTTCCACACCCCTTGCACCCTATTGGGCGAGCAGGAGCTGTAAAATACGGAAACCAACAACTGGCACATATGCTTTGAGGATAAGAATTCGTCGACATATTTTCTATTACAATATTAAAATATTACAATATTAAAATATTACACACAATATTTTAATATTACACACATTATTAAAATATTACATATTTTTCCTATGTTTCATAGTATGACCACAACCTTTTCTATGTTTACGCTTGCCGGTGCGACCACGACCACGCCCACGCCCCCGGCTAAATAGACGCATATATCTACTAAACCCTCCACCCTTTTGTTTTTTCGTTTTGCTCGCACCCGAACTACTTTTGTCATCATATGTATCTACTTTTTGCGCGATTTGCGCAACTTTACGCGTGTCGCGATGCTGAAGTACTAAATCACCATTTGGTTTAACAAGTTTTACGAAAATTTTTTTAAACTGTTCGGGGTTATTTTTAGCAAGACCCGATATATCACTTGAACATTTTCCGGTACAAACAAACACACGATATATACCACCTTTATAGTGTATCTGTATAACCTCCTTCGTCGGCTGGTACCTTTCATACTTCAAATGCTTATTGGGACAACATACCGTCCAATGATTCCCCATACAATGCGTTCCCTCCGTAGTTTCAGTATATTTCGGTTTATTTTTTTTTAACTCAGCAGCAGACATATATATATATATATATATAGGCAAGAAACGAAGCTTTATATAATAGTAGAAGATTTTTTTAATTTTCATTGCTGAATCTTCAACGTTCAAACTTCAACGTTTACACTGTTTCTCACTATCTTTATTCAAAATAATTTCCTTCCCAATTATTTTAATAATTTTCTTCTCGTTTTTAATATCATTCTCAATCGGTTCGCATATTTTATTAATAAGGGTCAAATATTCCATCTGCTTTTCCTCTGTATCAAACCAATCAGGATTATGTTCCACCCATGAACTAATCGCATTCCTTTCTTTATTCGCTATTTTTATTATCGTGTTTCTCAATTTCTCATGCGTCTCATCCTTCTCCCACTTCTCTTTATCCTTTATATACATCGTATCACGCTTCACATCCGTACAATGTATCGGTCTCTTATAAATATCCAACTCCTTTAACCCCCTTATCATTACATTGCTTATCCCTTGAACTAAACCATTCGACCGCGAATATTGCAAATCCTCTAAAGTTATTTTAAGCGACTCTATAAACTCCGAGATATTCAACGCATCCTTGCACTTCTCATTCAAGAAGAAGTTCAAGTTGAAATTATTATTCGTCATGTTTGTCGTCGTGTTATTATTCGTCGTTACATTACCAATCTTCGGTATTATCGCATTAATCTGCTGCTGCTGTTCCTTTATAATCTTTATCATATCCTGATTATCATTCATCAACTTCATAAACATGTCCGTCGTTATGTTTATCTTGTCTCCAACTATCGTATTCTCGCCCATATCCGACGGAAGAACTATCTTACAATTTTTTTTATGATTATAAAGCGATGCGCGATGATTGTAAGACTTTCCACATACACAGACCATCTTACGCTGTGGGGATAAATTAATACACTTGTTGTAATTGTTGCATTTGTTAAAATTGTGTTTTTTGGTCTCAAGATGTTTTTTAAAATCTTTTCTATTACATGTCTTATAGTCACAGTCTTTACATTCGAATTCGGACATTTCAAAATCGGGGATAAATTGGGAGATTGTTGTAATTGTCCTTAATAAATGTACAGATAAATAAGTCTTAAGTACTTTTACTAAATATATTTATAAAAATTTATCGTCACGTTTTTTTCAACCTAAAAATGCGATTTAGAGCATTATGCTCTGAGTGATGA
>Ga0255098_1000288_pt1 | contig 15241 bp, 10 predicted proteins | sample Colum_Atlam_RepC_2_FD_188440 | JGI IMG/M metagenome (GOLD analysis project Ga0255098, IMG submission 188440) | Freshwater microbial communities from Columbia River, Oregon, United States - Colum_Atlam_RepC_8d | ecosystem: Environmental > Aquatic > Freshwater > River | place: USA: Oregon... | reverse complement strand
AGTTCTGTTATTATTATGCCATCCAGCTAATTGATAAATATGATATGAATTAATAATATTTCTGTTTGTTTTTTTACTATACTTGATTAATTGCTTGATTAACTCGGAATCGCTAATAAAGCTTTTTTTAATCTTGTTATTAAAGTTTAATAACTCATTCTCATAATATTCGAAATCACTATTCATAAATTAATATTTTTTTTATTTTCCGATAGCGCGGAATTGCATTCCGTGCCCACTATAGAATTAAAAAACCACTAAATCCCCTCCAACAACTCCAACGCTTTATTTACCGACTTAACATTATCAAAAGTAAGTAATAAGCGTAAGCCATTTTTGGTTTCTTTTTCTTTTATTTTACAAACGGTGCCGTTGCGTTGGGCAAATTGTAGCACTTTCATAAAACGGTTACTTTGGTAAAAATCACTTTGTTGGTCACCTATGAAATAACCAATCATTTTGCCTTGTTTCATCATCAAACGTTCAATTCCCATCGCGGTGGCTTTCCATTTGATACGTACGCTATTTAGTAAGGCAATGGCTGGTTTTGGCAACGCACCAAAGCGGTCAATTAGTTTTTGTTCGTATTGTTGCAACGTGGCTTCGTCTTTAATTTGGCTCAACTCGTTGTATAAATTCAAACGCTCGGTAATGTTGTTGATGTATTCATCTGGGAACAGCAATTCGAAATCGGTATCAATTTGAATGTCTTTGACAAACTCTTTGGTTTCGATGTCGTTTTCTTCTTGATACAAGTCTTTGAATTCGTTTTCTTTCAACTCGTCAATAGCTTCATTCATGATTTTTTGGTAGGTATCAAAACCGATTTCGTTGATAAAACCACTTTGTTCACCACCTAATAAATCACCAGCGCCACGAATTTCCAAATCTTTCATCGCAATATTGAAACCGCTTCCTAATTCGCTAAATTGCTCTAAAGCCGTAATACGTTTTTGCGCTTCACCCGTCATCATCGAATACGGTGGCGTAATGAAATAACAAAACGCTTTTTTATTACTTCTTCCCACACGACCACGCATTTGGTGCAAATCAGACAATCCGAAATTATTGGCGTTATTAATGAAAATCGTATTCGCATTCGGTACATCTAAACCGCTTTCGATAATCGTAGTAGCAACCAAAACGTCAAATTCGCCTTCCATGAAAGCCAACATCAATTCTTCTAATTTTTTCCCATCCATTTGACCGTGACCGATGCCTACTTTTGCTCCTGGCACCAAGCGTTGAATCATTCCGGCTACTTCTTTGATGTTTTCAATTCGGTTATTGATGAAAAACACATGACCGCCACGCTGAATTTCATACGAAATGGCATCCCGAATGGCTTCTTCGTTAAAACGAATCACGTGCGTTTCAATGGGATAACGATTTGGCGGAGGCGTTGTAATTACTGATAAATCTCGAGCCGCCATCAACGAAAACTGCAACGTTCTCGGTATTGGCGTAGCAGTTAACGTCAACGTATCGACATTCGTAGCAATAGTTTTCAATTTGTCTTTTACGTTTACTCCGAATTTTTGTTCTTCGTCAATAATCAACAAACCTAAATCTTTAAACACCACATTTTTATTCACCAATTGGTGTGTTCCAATCAAAATATCGACTTTTCCTTCTTGTAATTTTTGAAGCGTTTCCGATTTTTGTTTCGCCGTTCTAAATCGGTTCACATAACTTACCGTTACTGGCATATCTTTCAAACGTTCCGAAAACGTTCTAAAATGTTGATACGCTAAAATAGTCGTTGGCACTAAAACTGCGACTTGTTTTCCATTATCTACCGCTTTAAATGCCGCACGAATGGCAACTTCTGTCTTTCCGAAACCTACATCGCCACAGACTAATCGGTCCATCGGACGTTCATTTTCCATATCTGCTTTTACATCAGCTGTAGCGGTAATTTGGTCGGGCGTATCTTCGTAAATGAACGAACTTTCTAATTCTTTTTGCAAATAACTATCGGGTGAAAACTGAAAACCTTTATCTAATCTTCGCTTTGCATACAACTGAATTAGGTTGAACGCAATGTGTTTTACCCGTGCTTTTGTTTTTTGTTTTAGGGTTTTCCATGCATTGCTCCCTAATTTATAAATCTTTGGAGGCGCGCCATCTTTCCCGTTGTATTTTGAGATTTTGTGCAGCGAATGAATGCTCACATACACAATATCGTTATCGGCATAGACCAATTTTATGGCTTCTTGTGTTTTGCCTTCGACTTGAATTTTCTGCAAACCACCAAACTTTCCAATTCCATGATCAATGTGCGTTACATAATCGCCCACCGACAACGAAGTCAATTCTTTTAAGGTAATGGTTTGCTTTTTCGAATAGCCATTTTTGATAGAAAACTTATGGTAACGCTCAAAAATTTGATGGTCGGTATAACACGCAATTTGATTTTCTTCATCGATAAAACCTTCAAATAATGGCAACACCATGGTTTTATATTGCTTGCGAATGCTTTCTGAATTGGCTTCGTCAATGTCTTCAAAAATATCATGAAAACGACTCGCCTGATTGTCATTCGAACAACACAAATAATTTTTGTAACCGTTAAAATGATTCTCACTCAAATTGTTCAACAACAAATCGAATTGTTTATTGAACGAAGGTTGCGGCTGAATATGAAATTCGACTTTTTTATCAATTTTAAAAACAGCGTTAGCATGCAATTCAATCACTGAAAAATCAAGTGCACGTCTTAAAAACTGCTTTTGATTTAAAAACAATTCTTCGGGTGGCGCGTGCTGAATATCCTTAGATAATTTCTCGAAAGCTTCATTGGCTTTGTCGAATAATTTATCCAATTGTTGTCCTAATAATTCGGCATTTTGAATGACTAAAACCGTTTTTTCGTTGATATAATCTAAGAAACTTTCGCGGTTTTCTTGCAGTAATTTATTTTCAACATTTGGGATAATCGAAATCTTTTTCAGTTTTTCAATCGATAATTGTGTTTCGACATCAAAACTTCGGATACTATCAATTTCGTTTCCAAAAAATTCGATTCGGTACGGATTATCATTGGAAAATGAAAACACGTCAATAATTCCACCACGAACGGAAAATTCGCCTGGTTCAGTAACAAAATCTACTCGTTTGAAATTGTATTCAAACAATGTTTCGTTAATAAAATCGATGGACAATTTATCTTCCACCGATAATTTCAAAGTGTTTTTCTCTAATTCTTTTCGGGTAACCACTTTTTCAAAAATAGCTTCGGCATAGGAAACAATTATTGCTGGTTTTTTTCGCGAATTGATTCTGTTTAGCACTTCAGCTCGAAGCAACACATTGGCGTTATCGGTTTCTTCAATTTGATACGGTCTTCGGTACGAACTTGGGTAAAAAAGTACGTCTTCAGCATTAATTAATTGCTCCAAATCGTTTAAATAATACGCCGCTTCTTCTTTATTACTGAATAAAATCAGGAACGGAAGTTCCGATTTTTTAAACAGAGAATGTGCCACAAAAGACAACGACGAGCCGACCAAACCAGGCATCTGAGACTTTTGACGCGCTGCGAATGTACTTTCTAAAACGGCAATCTTTGATGACTTATCGTAAATGGATATAATGTCGGACTTGCTCAAAATGTACTATTTTATTTTGTTTGAAATTTCCATTTTCTCATTCATTTGAGACGGTCTAGCATTTCGAGTAGTGTCCAAAGCCTGTAACATTAATTCTTCCCCTATTTCTGTTGGAATGGCCTTTTTTATGATGATTTCATCCCATTGTTTATATAAGCCTTTTATCTCTTCGTTAATTTCAGGGATTAATTTCGCAATTTTTTGCTCAGGAATAATCCTTAAATTCAAAAAGGTTTCTAACGATTTTAACTTTGTATTTAATGTTGTTATTCTAATTAAAATTTGTGGTTTATTATATTCAAAAGGAATGGTAATGGATAAAGTATCTGCTTTTGAAGATAAATTTTTGGTCTTCATTTGAAAAGCTGATAAGGTAGATTTTGGCTTTTGAAGCATTTCAATTTCAAACTGTCTCCATTCGTTCCATCGATCTAAAGTGGCGTCAACTTCTGGTCTTGGAGTTGGAAAATTAAATTGCCACATTTTGGAAATATTTTTAAAAACGGCTTCATTTTTTTGTGCTACTTTTTGAGCCTCTAGCTGTTGATCTTCATTTTTACATGAAATTAGAGTAATGGAAATAATTAAAAAACTATAGAAGAAAACTTTCATTGTGTCAAATTAAAGAACAAAGGTACAAATGTTTACAAAAACTAAGATAAAATCTAATAAGTTCTTAACATCTAATTGATTTAAAAGGATTTAAGATTATATTATTTATATTAATTACTATTTTTATTAAGAGATTAATAATTTACAGGCGCGTATTATTAAAAATATAAAAAATTGTCGCTTTTCATTTCATCCTAAAAATGTTATATTTGTTGCCTATTTTTTATCATATCAAATGAACCCTAAAATTTTAATAATTGGTGCTTGTGGTCAAATAGGTACTGAACTTACTGCTAAATTAAGAGCAACATACGGTGTTAACAATGTAGTTGCCTCTGATATTCGAAAACTAAACAATGATGTCGTTAATAATGGGATTTTTGAAGTTATTAATGCATTAGATTACAATCAAATTGAACATTTAATTGAACAATATCAGATTACTGATGTGTATTTAATGGCGGCATTACTTTCGGCTACCGCTGAGAAAAACCCGGCTTTTGCATGGGATTTGAATATGAATTCGTTATTTCATGTTTTAAATTTAGCCAAAGCAGGAAAAATTAAAAAGATATTTTGGCCTTCGAGTATCGCCGTTTTTGGACCTACAACACCAAGACAGAACACACCACAATACACAATCATGGAACCTTCAACAGTTTACGGGATTTCGAAGCAAACAGGAGAAAGATGGTGCGAATATTATCACAATCAGTATGGTGTAGATGTTAGAAGCATACGATATCCAGGCTTGATTAGTTGGAGTACAGAAGCAGGTGGAGGAACAACAGATTATGCCGTTGACATATATCATAAAGCTATTACTGATGGTAAATTTACTAGTTTTTTATCTGAAAACACTGAATTACCAATGATGTATATGGACGATGCTATTAAAGCAACTATAAGCATAATGCAAGCTCCTATTGAAGAAATTAAAATTCGCTCTTCCTATAATTTAGCAGCTATGAGTTTTACGCCAAAACAAATAGGCGAAGAAATCAAAAAACACTATCCAAATTTTGAATTAAGTTACACCCCAGATTTCCGTCAAAAAATTGCAGACAGCTGGCCTGCTAGTATTGACGACACTTTAGCAAGAGAAGATTGGGGATGGAAAAATGATTTTACCATTGAAAATATGACTGTTGATATGTTTGAAAACCTAAAAGAGCATATTTATAAAAAATAATTATTTCTTAAAATTATTCATAAAAGCGTCTTCTGTAGGCGCTTTTATTTTTACCACCTCATCCGTATTGTCATTAGGAATAGTCATCGAAAGTACATAGTGCTTAATTTTCCATTGTCCGTTTTCCTGAACTAAAACGCCAGAGCCTCTGCAAATTTTCATTTGAGTACTTAACAATTCGTCAAACCAAGCCATTTTTCCATCCTTACTAAAATAAATATTACGTTCAATGGCTTTAAAACTCCATGCTTTTCCTTTGTCAAAATAGGGTTTTGCAAAAGCTTGAAATGCAGATTTATTCCAATTTTCAGTGGCATCTGTACCAATAAAAATAGATTCTTCTGCCATTGCATCGAAATACGCTTCGTAATTTGTCTCGGCAGCAGCTTTGTGCCAATTGTCTATAATTTCCATAACATTTTGTTTTTTTGATTGATTTTTTTCTTCACATGGTTTGCAAGAGAAAGCTAGAATTGCTAGGAATAAGATGGTTAGTTTTTTCATAATTATTTCGTTTTTCCCCTCCTTTGGAGGGGTGGTTATTAAATATCTTTATATTCGGTAATAATAAATTGTTCTAAATCTTTCATAGCATTCTCAGTATCAAATAATATTTTTGTTGTTGAAATTCTGAAAACTTTTAAACCTAAATCAATAAGATATATTTCTCTTTTCTCATCATATTCTTCTTGGAAATTATGAATTTCTCCATCAATTTCAACTACTAAACCGAGTGCTTTAACATAAAAATCTACAATGTAGTTACCAATGATTCTCTGTCTGTCAAAATCGATATTCCAAAAAGATTTATTTCTCACTTCTTTCCAGAACACAACTTCGGAAAAATTTTCTGCTTTTCTGAGTGCTTTTGCTCTACTTTTTAAAGAAGTATTATAAGGTAAATTTAAAACAAAATTTCTCTTAATTGGAATATTATGAATTATGGTTAAGATTTCTTCTTGCATTTATTCCGTTTTAATTCAACATAAAAACCACCCCGCCTTTCAGGCACCCCTCCAAAGGAGGGGAAACATCTAAATTATAATATATTAATTACAACTGTTTTTATATTCACAAATTCTTTGACCCCTTCTTCGGCTAATTCTCTCCCATATCCGGATTTTTTTATTCCTCCAAACGGCAATCTTGGATCAGATTTTACCATTTCGTTGATAAAAACGGCGCCTTCGTTAAAGTCTGAAATCTTTGTTTTAATAAAATCAATGTCTTGAGTAAAAACTGAAACACCCAAACCAAATTCCGATTGGTTAGTTAGCTGAATAGCTTCTTCAAGAGTATTAAAAGTTATAATTGCAGCAACAGGACCGAAAGTTTCTTCTTTAAATACTGGCATTTCTATTGTTACTTCTGTCAAAATTGTGGGTTCATAAAAAGCATCTTTTCGGTTTCCTCCCACAATTAACTTTGCTCCCATTTGAATTGATTTTTTAACTTGGATTTCTAATTCTTCGGCTAAATCAACTCGTGCTAATGAACCAATTTGTGTTTCTTTATCTAACGGATTTCCGGTTTTTAAGTTTTGAATGGCGATTTTAAATTTAGACACAAACTCCTCAACAATCTTTTCATGCACTAAAAAGCGTTTGGCTGCAATACAACTTTGACCTGCATTTTGCATTCGAGCGGTTACAGCAATTGCTACTGCTTTTTCAAGATTAGCATCTTCTAAAACAATGAAAGCATTGCTTCCACCTAATTCCAATACGCACTTTTTCAAATGTTTTCCAGCTTCAGTGGCTACTGCTATTCCGGCTTGTTCACTTCCTGTTAAAGAAACGGCTTTTATAATTGGATTTGCTATGATGTTTGCCACTTCACTACTTGAAATGGGTAAATCTTGATAACATCCTTTTGGGAAACCAGCTTTCTCAAATATTTCTTGAATTAAATTCGCTGATTTTAGAACATTACTCGCATGTTTAACTACAACTGTATTCCCTGCGATAATTGTTGGAACTGCAAATCGGAATACTTGCCAAAATGGGAAATTCCATGGCATGACGCCTAAAATGACGCCTAAAGGTTCGAAGGTAACAAAACTTTCTGTCGCCTCTGTTTTTATACTTTTTGTGGCTAAAAATAATTCAGCATTTTCAAAATAGTAATTACACAAAAGAGCGCATTTTTCAACCTCAGCAATGGCTTGCGAAATAGGCTTATGCATTTCGGTAGTGATACACTTTGCGTATTCTTCTTTGTTCTCTAGAAGCAATTTAGCCAATTGAGGTAAAAAAGAAATTCTATTTTGAACACTTAATTTACGCCAAGAGAGTTGTGATTTTTGCGAAATTTCTAAAAGATTTTGCATTCTGAAAGGTTTTTGTAAAAATACTAATTTTAATTGAATACGAGGTTCGTGTTAGGGATGGAAGAGGAAATCCTTTGTTTGTAAAATTGCTGAATTTTATAAATAAAGATTACTTCGTCAGTTCGCTTTGCTTGGGTGCAAAGAATAGCCCAACTTGCTAAAGCGGAGGAACGCCCAGATTAAAAAAGGAAATGATATCTTTGTAAAGTATTTTACAACGTAAATAAAATGGAAGATTGTTTTGAAACCTTAATTTCGAGTTATTTTGATTCGAAAGTGGGCATTGTGGAACATTTTGTATCAGAAGAATTAGCGCAAAATTTGATAAAAAGATTGTTTGAACTGAAAGAACAAAATTTATTGAAAGCAGCTGGAATTGGAAATGCTGCAAAATTGACTCAGAATTCGGCGATAAGAAGTGATGCGATTTATTGGTTAGACCGAGCGAATAATAACGAACATGAAAATGCTTTTTTAGATCAAGTAGATGCTTTTGTGGCGTATTTAAACCGCAGTTGTTATACTGGAATTACCGGGTATGAATTTCATTTTGCTTTGTTTGACAAAGGTAGTTTTTATAGAAAACACTTAGATCAATTTCAAGATAATTCTAGCCGACAGTTTTCGATGATTACCTATTTGAATGAAAATTGGCAACCTGAAGATGGTGGTGAATTATGTATTTATGATGGCGATGTGGCACAAAAAGTGGCACCAATAAACAGAAAAACTGTTTTCTTTAAAAGCAATGAATTAGTTCACGAAGTGCTAGAAAGTCACAAACCTCGATTAAGCGTTACGGGTTGGTTGAGACGAGATTAAAATAAAAAAGCCAGTTTTTCAACTGGCTTTCTTCGATGAAAAAACAAAACTACTTAACAACCAACTTCTTTGTAATTCCTTCTGATGTTTTTACAAAATAAATACCTGAAACAAATTTTGACGTATTTATAGTTAACGCTTCTTTTTCTGAAAGAATTAATTTTCCAGTTACATCATACACTTCAATATCTGCCATTCTGTTGAAATAAACGATTTCTGAATTTGATGCTGGATTTGGAAAAATCACGAATGTCTTTGACGCTCCATTAAAATCTGAAGAAGATAACGTATTTTCATCCACTTCATAAACGGTAATAGTTCCACTGATTTCATTTGCTACTAAGATATAACCTTTACCTGTAGCACTATTTGCAGGAGCTATATACGTAATTCCTTCTGGGCCATGGTCTCCTGAGTAAGCTGAAGTACTTCTAGAATTTTTATAATCCACAAAAACTGGATTATTAGGATTTGTAATATTATAAACCATAACACCACCTACACGCTCTAAAGAAACAAATGCAAATGTTTCAGTTGCAATTTGAGCAATAGTTACACCTTCTGGCTCTGGTCCTTTTGCACGACTTCTTCCTTTTGGTGTATTACTTTCATGATCAGCATTAAAAAGTGTTGGTAAATTTGCTGCTGTATAACGTTCAAAATCATCTCCACTATCAAAAACTATCTGTTTAGTTGTAGTATTAAAAATTGAAAACGAACGTGTTCCCACACAATGAATAGTTTCAAATTCTGCATCAGCATCTGTGTTTCCATTTAGATTAGTTACACGGAATCTACCTAAGTTATTGTTTTGTTTTAAAACTGATGCATTTGGAAAATTGGTAGCATCTAACGTATAAGTTCCGGCACCAACAGCAACTCTCTCAGTAAAAGCACCATATTCTTTTTCGTCACCTTCGTTTGCAGTAACTAAATAAGTAGTTCCCGCAACTGAGTAACTTGCAACAGCATCTGGAATAAAATATGCTTGAATAGGCCAGTTTGCAATTAAAACCTGACCATTGTTATCTGATACATCAAATCCATTTCCTGGTAAACTGATGTCTTTAGTTCCTAATGCCCAAATATCTGAAATAGTGTTACTTGTTAAATTAATTTCGGCAATAGCATTATTTTCTTGTAAAGTAATCCATGCTTTTTGAGAATCGGCACTAATTGTGATGTACTCTGGTTCAAAATCTTGAGATAAAGTACTTGTTAACTTTAACTTTCTTACACCTGAAGCTATTAATGTAGCTTCTTGAGCATTGTAAGCCGTAAATAATAACGTTGTTACATTGGACTGCGATAAAGTTGCAATTCCGCCTGAAATATCAATAATACTAACAGAACCTTCTGGGTCAATTGAATAATCTACATTTGGTTGCCCTTCATTAGCCGTCATTACCTTTGTTCCGTCTGGAGAAAAAGTAATCATATCAGGAAGTGCTCCAACTGTAACTTGTTTTAAAAAAGTTCCATTGGTATCAAAAAAGACCACTGTACCATTTAATGTTTCATCAGCGTTTGGAGAAGCTACTGCAACAATTCCGTTTTTAACCGCCACACTTGTAACACCTCCGTAAGGATTAATATTTACAGACGTAATAACGGATGGAGTTGTTGGATTAGAAAAATCGATAATATCTAAATATCCAGCCACTGCACTCGTCGTAAATAAACGTTGTGAAGCAACATCGTGCACTACAATTTCGCATGTACTTGTACTTGCTCCAGAAGGATCAAAACTTCCAATATAATTTAATTCAATCTGATTATTTGGAATTGGAGCTTGGCTATCATTATCAACAATATAAATAGTTGCTGTAGTTGTTCCTGTAATTGAAATTCCAGAAGCATTTTCTAAACTCAAAACAAAATATTCTGAATGTTGTTCTTCTAAACTGTCATCAACAATTGGAATAGTAATCGTTTGTGTTGCCGATGAAGAACCTGTTATTGAAATAGTTTGTGTAGTTAACGTAAAATCAGAATTATCTGCTGTACTAAAAGGAGCCGACTTTACTACTAAATCTACCGAACTAACTGCTGGATTAGCAATGTTTAAAACCAATGATAACGTTCCTTGATTTTCATTTACTGTAATAAAGCTAGACGCAAAAGAAATACTTGGACTTGCCGTTGTAAAAACTCCTGATTGTATTGCAGTAATTCCGTTATTATTTAAATCTTCTATTGTATTTGCTAATAATGCTATGTAATAGGTTTGATTAACCGCTAAAGTTGAAAGTGGTGTAATCGAAATTACATTTCCAGAAATAGTTGCATCAAAAGGAACAATTGCTCCAGAAGCATCATTTAAACGTAATTCAACGACTGCATCAACATTAACATTATCAATTGCACTATTATCAGCTAATCGAATGGCTTCGTTAAAAGAAATTGTTGGTATTATATTCGTTGCAACATTAATGGCGTTGTTAACAGGCAAGAAAGTAACTGTAGGAGCAATAATGTCTGGACCAACAAAAGTTGTTCCTTCTAAAGTAAAATTATCAAATCGATTGTTACCACCTAGTCCACCAGTACCTTGTTGAAATTCTACTTTTAGTTTAAAATTAGGATTGTTGTCTGTTGCATCAATTCCTGAAAAGTCTAAAGTTGCTAAAGCTGGATCTCCATTATTTGGAATTACATTTGAAAAGGAAATATAATTAGTTCCATCAATTGAATAAGACCAAACCTGAGTTCCTGCTCCTGAACCCGAACGACGAGTTGCAAATTTTACAATACAATTTTCATAACCTGTAGTTGGCAATGCAAATTCTAAAGCTCCTCCAATAGGATCATTAAATCTTAAATGTGTTCCTGAAGCATCGCTGTTTCTAGCGTTTAAATTTAAAACATTAAAATTTTGTGCAGTTCCATTTGCAAAATCAATTACGCTAATTCCGCCTGGAATAGCATTTAAAGTTGCACCACCAAGGGTTTGAGTAGGTGTTGTAATTGTAGCAATTGATGTACTGTTATTGAAGTTCCAATAATGTACTAATGTTTGTCCGTAGGTTGAAGAAACAAACAATACCAAAAGAAGCGTTAGAAATCTACTCTTCTTTAAAGTGTAATTTTTATTCATTTTTGTGTTTTTTAAATGTTGCACAAAATTGAACTCCAAAAGTTACTATTTCATAAATTTAAAAATAAGAAACAATTAAATCATGACCAGCAAATGTTTTGCAAAAGTTAAGCGGTAATGATTTAATAATATTGAAGAGATGATTCGTTTTCATTTTGATAATATAAAAAACAGAAACATTTTATATGGCTTTTTTAGACTCTTAATCCAACCTTTTTGCTTAATGAAATCTTGATTTAAAAGGCAAACCGAATTATCTATTTTATAAAAATAAACAAAACCGATACAATTTGTATCGGTTTTGTTTTGCTCCCCCTATTGGAAAAAGTTACAAATTTGACGCGATGATTGCTTATTCAATTCTCTTAAAATCAAGGGTGTAGATTTTGTTAATTTTTTTAATATATTTACAATTACATAAAATAAATAAATTATGAAAAAAATTACACTCCTAATTATTTCAGTATTTTTAACCGTTCAAACTATCAATGCACAAGTTGTATTAGATACAAACTTAATTACCATTAAATGGACGGGCACAACAGTTCCGTCACCCTACTTTATTCAAGCAAACCCAAGAGGAACAGGGATAGAATGGTTTGCCATTGTAGATAATTCAACTACTAGTAATATTACTAATTATGCTAATAATATTCCTTCTGGCATAAGTTATTTTACACCTCCAGGCACTACAACACCAATTCCATTTGATAATATTTTAACGACTCTTGTAACTAATACGACTAATTTGTTTTATCAAGCAGTAACTTTCAACCAACCAATTGGGTCTTGGGACGTGAGTAATGTAACCGATATGAGTTCTATGTTTGAAAATGCTAATGCTTTTAATCAATCTATTAGTTCTTGGAATGTTGGTAATGTGACTAATATGTTTAATATGTTTAGTTACGCTTCCGCCTTTAACCAAAATATTGGTTCTTGGAATGTTAGCAATGTGAATACTATGTATACTATGTTTCATCAAGCTAATGCCTTTAACCAAAATATTGGTTCTTGGAATGTTAGCAATGTGAACAGTATGAATGGTATGTTTTCAGGCGCTACTTCCTATAACCAACCTATTGGGGCTTGGAATGTTAGTAATGTGCTTGATATGGGTGGTATGTTTAGTCAAGCTACTTCCTTTAACCAAAATATTGTTTCTTGGGATGTTAGCAATGTGTACAATATGAATGGTATGTTTTCGCAAGCTATTATCTTTAACCAAAATATTGGAGCTTGGAATGTTAGTAATGTAACTGATATGGGTGGTATGTTTAGTAACGCTCCCGCCTTTAACCAAAATATTGGTTCTTGGGATGTTAGCAATGTGACTGATATGAGTGGTATGTTTAGTAACGCTCCCGCCTTTAACCAAAATATTGGTTCTTGGAATGTTGGCAATGTAACTACTATGGCTGGTATGTTTTTTCAAGCTAATTCCTTTAACCAAAATATTGGTTCTTGGGATGTTAGCAATGTGAATACTATGCTTTCTATGTTTGAAAATGCTATTGCCTTTAACCAAAATATTGGTTCTTGGGATGTTAGCAATGTGACTAATATGGGTTCTATGTTTTCAAGCGCTATTTCCTTTAACCAAAATATTGGGGCTTGGAATGTTAGCAATGTGACTAATATGAGTGCTATGTTTGATCAAGCTATTGTATTTAACCAACCTATTGGTTCTTGGAATGTTAGCAATGTGATTTACGGGCAGTATATGTTTAGGCAAGCTATTATATTTAACCAACCTATTGGTTCCTGGAATGTTGGTAATGTAACTAATATGTCTAATATGTTTAGTAACGCTTCCGCCTTTAACCAGCCTATTGACTCTTGGAATGTGAGTAGTGTTATCGATATGGATTCTATGTTTTTTAATGATCCTATGCTTTTTGGGCCTTCCTCATTTGACCAACCTATTGGATCATGGAATGTTGGTAATGTAACTAATATGTCATCTATGTTTGCAGGAACACAACTTTCTATAAATAATTATGATGCGCTACTAATAGGTTGGTCAACAATAGCACCAAATGAGAATCCTTTAGAACCAAATGTTGTTTTTTCAGGAGGCAATTCTTATTATTGTAATGGCGAACCAGCAAGAACTTCTATACTTAATACCTATAGTTGGACTATAACAGATGCAGGGCTAGCGGTTAATTGTAGTGATTTAGCCACGGAAGTCTTTGATAAAAGTAGTGTAGGTTTATATCCTAACCCTACTTCAAGTTTGTTAAATACAATTATTGAACCTAGTATCGTTAATCAACCTTATACAATAATTGATAATCTAGGAAGAGTTGTTTTAAATGGAAAACTAAATGAAATTGAAACAACCATAAATGTTGAACAATTATCGGAAGGTATTTATTATTTAAAAGTATCTGGTAAAAACGCTGCCAAGTTTATTAAAGAATAAATCTTGGAGTTTCTTAAATAAACAGAAGCCCGATACTTTCGTATCGGGTTTTGTTTTGCTCCCCCTATTGGAGAAAGTTACAATTTTAATGCGATGGTAATTTATTTAACTATCAGAAAAACAATAATTTAGATAATAAGTATTTTCTAAATTGTTAGGTTTGTATAATTATAAAAGTATAAATTTGTGTTGTGAAAAATCAAAAAAATCAATTTTCAAAACCACCTTAATAAAAATTAGAAATTATGAAAACACATTTAAAAATTATCGTAACTTTACCGTTAATACTCTTACTAATTATTGGTTGTTCACCGTCGCCAGCATCAAATTGTAATACTGTTGGAACCGATTTTCAAAATCTATATTCCACTACTTTAGCAAGTAATGTATTGTTTGACAACTACACCAATATGGATTTAGTTACACACGAATACACATTTGATGTAAATGTAAACAAAACAGTTTGTACTGTTGGATACCAAGGAAACGCAAATCTTTTCGCAGCAAATATTCCGTACACCATTGAAATTTCCAACAACACTACCAGCACATTGGTTTACACAGGAAATCATGTTTTTAATTCGGCCGCAATAGATTATCAAACTATTACACCAACTGCTCTTGTTGCAGGTGATAGCTATACTGTAAGAAGAATTGCATCTAATTATTTAGGAAATATTGGAAACACAATAGGTAGCATTTGTCGATTTAATTCTGGTACAGTTCCATATCCTGTAAATTCTGGAGCATTAACCATTTATTCCTCCAATTTTTATGGCACTGGCGGACCAGTTCCAAACTATGGAATTCCAAACATTGACTTAGTTTTTCAATAAAATAAAAATAATTCATAATTAGGGGTAACAAATTTTAAACCCAATTGATATAACTGTATAAACATTAAAGGGAAGTTCTATAAATTAAAACATTGAATTTCAAATAATTATATATATTAATGCCTTAAACTAGTGTTTAATAACATGAATAAACAATTATACAAGTCCACAGGTAAAAAATCATTATTTATTCACGAGAATTTTTTTTTATAAGTTTGGATTGTATATGAGTTGTCCTAAAAAAGGTTGACTCGTTAATAATTCAAATATAGTTAAATCGTAACAGAATTAATTCTGTTACGATTTATTTTTTT